>Ga0315291_10000306_pt1 | contig 63077 bp, 53 predicted proteins | sample YL17G12_20_MG_FD_203070 | JGI IMG/M metagenome (GOLD analysis project Ga0315291, IMG submission 203070) | Sediment microbial communities from Yellowstone Lake, YNP, Wyoming, USA - YL17G12_20 | ecosystem: Environmental > Aquatic > Freshwater > Lake > Sediment | place: USA: Wyoming | collected... | reverse complement strand
AAGCTTTCTAAGTTTGAACCAGAAAGAGCAGTCTTTTTAGATACCGAAACCACAGGCTTGGCTGGTGGAACTGGAACCTATCCTTTTTTAGTAGGGATAGGGTTTTTTGAAGAGGATAAATTTAGAATCAAGCAATATTTTATGCGAGATTTCAATGAGGAAAAAGCATTGCTTTATTTTTTACAAAAAGATTTAAGAAAATTCGATTCTTTAGTGACCTATAATGGAAAATGCTACGATGCTCCTTTGCTTACCACCAGGTTTATCTTCAATCGAATCGACTTTTCCTTTGATAACTTCCTACATCTGGATTTGTTATTTCCTTGCCGCAGGCTCTGGAAACTGAGATTAAAGGAGTGCAGTTTATCTAATTTGGAGATGAAAGTGCTTGGGGTTTTCCGATTAAGCGATATACCGAGCTATTTGATCCCTCAAGCGTATTTTCATTATTTGAATTCTGGGGAGATTGAACCCCTCAAAAAGATATTGGATCATAACACTTCCGATATTTTGTCATTAGTGGGACTATCAATTTTCTCTGCTAAAATTATCGAGGACCCCGAAAGCGCCGGTATAAATGACCCGCAAGACCTTTTCAGTTTAGGTAGAATTTATTCTAATCTAGGAGAATATCAAAAAAGCATTATTTGTTTGGAAAAAGCTTGGTTGAATCCATCAGATGAGGGATTCAAGTATAAAATTGGTCAATTTCTGGCTTGGCAATATAAAAGAATAGGGGAGTGGGAGAAGGCTGAAAAGATATGGAAGGCTCTTTCCTCTGATCCGGGCGGAGATGAACTCCGCCCCTACTTTTCCCCCGCCTCTGGCGGGGGATCCTTCGGACAAAAAGAACTTTCTGTTTTCTATTCTTATGAGGAATTGGCAAAATATTATGAGCATAAACTAAGGGATTATTCATTAGCTTCAGAGATGGTGGACAAAGCATTAAAACTCATCGCTTCAAGTTTAGGTTTAGGGGATGATAGAAAGCTTAGAGAGATGAAAAAGAGATTCTGTTATAGAAAAGAGAGGTTAAAGCGAAAGCTTTTGAAAAATATCTGATATTGGAGTGTAAACCTTTCCCCCGCCAAAGACAGGGGATGTACCTTCGGCATCACAGGTTTACCTGAACTGATATGTGAATTGATGTTGAGCTAATGTAGGGGCAGGTTTGAAACCTGCCCCTACGTGTTTTATCCTTTTACCATTTATCTCAGGGCGGAGTTAAACTCCGCCACGCATACTCAAAAGAACTATACCCCACCCAGGATAACCTCAGAGACCAATATTGAGGGGGAAGAGACGGAACCTCTGAATTCTAAATCTTCTCCGATCTCTTCGATACTATTCAAAAGACCTAAAAGGGTTCCTCCTAAGGTGACTTTATCCACCGGAAAAGCTATTTCCCCATTCTCGATCCACAACCCCTCAGCCATCTGGGAGAAATCTCCGGTTATCCAATTTATGCCAAAGCCAGCTAAATTAGTAACTAAAAAACCTTTTTTGATTTTCTTTATTAGCTGGTCAAAAGGAACATTCCCCTTTTCTATATAGAAATTCAATGGACCTATATCTGGAAGACTGGAATATCCCCTGGAAGCGTTACCAGTGGAGGCTTTTTTGGTCTTTTTGGCGTAGTAGGTATCATAAAGGAAGGAGGTTAGAATTCCTTTATCAATAATTGTTTTTATTTGGGTCAAAATCCCTTCGCCATCAAAAGGTCTGGAGCCCAATCCTTTGAACATAGTCCCATCATCAAAGACGGTCAATTTTTCTGAACCGATTTTTTTATCCAAATAGTCGCTTAAGAAAGATGATTGTTTATATATATTTTCTCCATTCACTGCCGCAGCTAATCCCCATAGGAAATTGGTCACACATTGATTTTCTAAAATCACCGGAACTTTTTGCGATTTTATTTCCCTCGCTCCCAACATTCTGGTGGCTCGATAAGCTGCCTTTTTTCCAATTTCTTCCGGGGATAAAAGCTCTCCAAAAAATCTTTTGGAATCCCACCAGGAGTTAATTCTTTTTTCCCCTTTCTCCTCTGCTACCGGGTCACAGGATAATGAAAAATTAGTGGAATCGAATGTCAAAGTTTTTCCCTGGGAATTCGATAAGATGATGTTTGTTTCCTCATTATAAAAATTTGCCCCTTCTGAGTTTTTTATCTTGGGGTTATAAGAAAAGGCGGCATCTTCAGCTCTTTTAGCCAGCTCGATCTTTTTCTCTGTGTCTAAAGATTTTACTTTTGAATCATAGATTTTTAAATCGGGAATCTTTCCTTGTTCCGGCATTTGTTCAATGCTGGGCAAACCATTGAAATCATCTGAGGAAGCCTGTTGGGCAAAGAAGATGCTTTTCCCTACAAGATCATTCAAGTTTTTTTCGGTGAAATCTGATGAATATGAAAATCCTTGCTTTCCTTTTACCAAAACCCTTAAGCCCAATCCCCTTTTGGAGGATTGTTTTAAAATATCGACCTTTCCTTTTCTAACCTTTAGGCTGAATTCATCCCCCGATTCGATATAGACCTCAGCCTGGGACGCCCCTTTATTCAATGCCTTCTTGACCAAATCCGATGCCAGCTCTTGATAGTCCATTTATTCTCCTTTTTTGTCGAGTGAATTATCTTTGAGTAGGGGCGGAGTTTATCTCCGCCCACGGGCGGGGACAAGTCCCGCCCCTACACTTTGAATTGACACACACCGGTTATCAGGTTACAGTTGGCTTGACTTTCGTTCCTCCGAGAGTGATCTCAGAGAATTTGACGGTGGGCTGACCCACCCCAGCATAGACCCCTTGACCATCCTTTCCGCAGGTTCCAGTTGTCGGATCAACCGCCAGATTGGTCCCGACCAATTCAATCTTTTTCATCGCCTCTGGACCATTTCCGATCAAGACCGCACCCTTGACCGGTTTGGTGATTTTCCCATCCTCGATCGAATAGGCTTCTCGCACCAAAAAATTGAAGTTCCCCGAGGCACTGTCGACTGATCCTCCTCCCATCTTTTTGGCATAGACCCCTTTTTTCACAGATTTAATTATATCCTCCGGAGCGATTTCCCCTTTATTTATGAAAATGTTGGCCATTCGAGGAATAGGGTAAAATCTGTAAGATTCCCTCCTTCCATTTCCAGTCGATTGGGTGTTCATCAATCTGGCATTCAATTTATCGTAAAGATACATCTTTAGAATTCCATTTTCTACTAAGACTTTTTTCTGACCAGGCGTTCCTTCATCATCTACATTGAAAGAGCCCCTTCCATAAGGGATAGTAGCATCATCTAAGATGGTTACCACATCTGAGGCGACTTTTTTCCCTAATAGCCCAGCCATAAGGGAGGTATTCTTTCTAATTCCATCCCCTTCTAAGCTATGTCCAAAAGCCTCATGCACCAATACTCCACCCCATCCGTTACCTACCACTACCGGTAAATTACCAGCTGGGGATTCATCGGCATAAAGCATATCTAAGGCTTGTCTGGCTCCCTCCTTTCCAATATTTTCCGGAAGGACTTTATCGAAATAGCTTGCATTTATCCTTCCACCTCCAGTTGCATAGCCTTCGAATCTTTTGGTACCATCAACGGCTAAAGGATAGACCGCCAGTCTCACAATATATTGTGTATCTTTGGTCTTCAAACCTTCGGAATTGACAATCATTATATTTTTGACTTCATCATAATATTCTACTTTTACCTCATGGATCCTCTTATCATAGTCTCGGGCACCCTGATTGGCTCTCTTCATAAGCTCAATCTTTTTCTCTTCACCCGAGAGAGGGAAAGGTGAGGTTAAGGTGAAATTGGGATGCACTTCTTTTTCGGTAAGGGACACTGGATTTTCTGGTCTCCCAGATTCAGCAATGAAGGAGGCCACTTTGGCTATCTCTTTCAGCTTGTTAAGCTCGAAATCGTCTGAATAAGCGTAACCGGTCTTTTCACCAGAGTTTACTCTTAATCCCGCTCCCTGAATTATCCCATAGGCTACTTGTTTAAGTTTATCTTCTTCTAAAAGAATATCTGTTCTCAACCGATGCTCTAAATATATTTCTGCGAAATCTCCACCTTTAGATAAAGCGATAGTTAAAATCTCTTTTAGCTGTTCATCTGAGAATAGATTTGAAAGAGCGATTTTAGTTTCTGGATTTTTCTTTTCCCCACAACCAAGCCATAGGGAAGAGGTAGCTAAAAGAATACCTGAGCCCACAAAAGCTTTCACAAACCCCCGTCGGTCGATCCATTTGCCCGAATCCATCTGGTAAAAACTTTCACTCATAAAAACCTCACAGTTTATAATTCCGTTAATACCCCATTAAAAGGGGAAATTAACACTTTTTTTCTTTAAGTCAACAAAAATCCCGCTTTTTGGCGGGATCCGCCCTTCGACTTCGCTCAGGGCAGTGAGCTTGTCGAACTGCCTCTGGCGGAAAGGGTCAAGCCTTCAACTCTGGTGAAGGACCTGACCCATTTTAAATTCTTAAACAATACCTATCCTTTTTACAGAAACTTAGACATTATCCCATGACGTAAACTAACTCATCATAACCAGTAACACAAGTTATCTTCCCGCTGAAAGCGGGATTATCACAGGTTGGGACAACCTGTGATACCTTATGAAGCTTTTTCCGTATTTTGTTTACCGTTTTCCGTTTACTGTCCACTGACTACTTCTTCGGCTTTCCTTTGACCAATTCCTTTCCTCTTTGAGAAATCAATTCCTTGCAATATTCATCCCCCATCATTCTTTCCATCATCCGATCCATAATAGGATGATCCTTGATTATCGTATCCATCATATGAGCCACAAATGTAGTATCCGAAATCATCATTCCCATCATCTTCTCCTTCAGCTCCGGGGTATCCATTATCTTCTTCATCAGCATAGCTGACATCTCCGGATTAGCCATCATAGTATCGATAGCCTTTTGCTGGCTACAATTGGAGATGACCAGGATGCTAAATAAAATCATCGCCAGCCCAGCGAAAAACAAAATCTTTTTCACACTCTCACCTCCTTAATGTTTTGGTTAGCCTAAGTTTATTTTAAAGTTTTGGATTTGTCAAGGGGAATTTGAGTTGACCTTATAAAAAAGATGGAGTATAAACCTTTAGGTTTATCTAAGCAGATTCCATTATCTTCCGGGTCTTAAAGTAAAGCTAAAGCTTTACACTCCAGTTAGAACTCCTCACCTGTTCTCAATTAAAGCCTTAGCAAATGCGCTCCAGAAAGGGTCGACTCTCGGATGCTCTAATTTTCTCTCCCTATTATTCTCGACCAACAAGATCCCTTTATCCTCTGGAATAACCTCACCTACCAAAGAAGATGAGATATTTTTCTCTTTTAATTTACCTATCAAAATATCTACTTTTTTTTCTTTGCAGGTAATAATTAAAGTCCCTTCGGAAATAGAAGAATAAGGGTCCATTCCGAATTTGGAGCAAATTCTTTTTACCTCATCTAAAACTATAATCTTTTCTTTTTCAATCCTCATTCCCACTTCGGATGCTTTGGCTACCTCATAAAGTCCTCCCCAGACTCCACATTCAGTGGCATCGTGCATTGAGGTGACTCCCTTTTCTCTAGTTCCAATACTGGCGGCGGTCATTGCATCTTCCACAACGGACATCTGATAGAAAATATTTTCTGCCCTTTGGGAAAACTCTTCTCCGAAATATTCAATTATCCTATTTTTAAAAGCTACTGCAAATATCCCTGTAGCTTCGATGGCGGCACCCTTAGTGATAACTATTTTGTCTCCAACTTTAGCCATCTTTGGTGTCACATATTTAGATTTTTCACCTATGCTTATCACTGTAGCTCCTCCAACCATAGGGTAGTCGCACCCGGTATATCTGGCTGTGTGACCACAGACAATGCTCATCCCGATCTTTTCGCACTCTTTATGCATCCTCTTCCACATTATTTCTAATTGCTCTTTAGTCATAGAGAGAGGCAAATTCAAGTCTATAGATAAATAAGTAGGTTTCAAGCCGCTGGTGACGGCATCCGAGGCTAAAATGTGAATAGCAAACCATGCGGAACGTTCAAATCCATACTCCGGGACAATAAATACAGGATCAGTAGTTATAGCCATCACCTGGTCTTCTCCAATTTCCACTATTCCAATATCAACTCCATGCTGTGGTCCAACCAAAACAGATTTTGATTTAGCACCTAAATAGGGAAAGATAAGTTCATCAAAAATTTCCGGAGATATTTTACCTATATCAGGCAATTGATTTTTCATTCTATAATCCTCCATTTGTAATGTATGCGTTACGGCATAAAGATAAGCAAAACTAAAGGGCTTTTTGAAAAAGCCTTATTTGCCGTCATTGCGAGGAGTCCATATGGACGACGAAGCAATCTCTAACCCATTGACCCATATGGAGTGAGATTGCTTCCCCCGCCAAAGGTGGGGTCGCAATGACTGATAATTGAGTTTTTTCCACAGTCCCCAAAGCTTTGTGTCACAAACAAAAACCGCCACCTGACCTTTAGTAGCGGATTATCTTATATTTCCCTACGCTGGCATTATCCAGATCAGGTTCAAAGGGTATCCTCTCAGCTCTGACCAACTAATGTCAGGGCACCCCAAGCTTTATACTTATATAGTTAAATTAGCCCTCTTTGTCAAGATTAAAATTTGGATTATCTTCTTTTTTTAAAGCTTTTGCCTTCAGGTTTTAAGTTAAGCAAAATCAGAGCCTTGCATTTCCAATTAAAGAGAAGGACTGAAGCAGATATTTAAGAATTATCGATCCACAATTTCAAGTACGAAAGCAAATTAATCCATAAACATCATAAATTACTTTAGGGTTTTGGGCTAATTGCTGAAATATCAACTGATTACAATAATTTTTATAATCTAAGAATAAAAAAATTAATCTGTTGACAAAATGGACTTTTTTATTAAATTGGAATTAGAAGAGCATTTGGTTGAATTTAAATTTTGGAGGTTTTTATGAAAGGTGACAAAAAGTATGGAATAATTGCATTGACCTTGGCAGTTGTCTCAGTAGTCCTAATCTGGATAGTGGGTTTGAGTCCTGCTCAGCAAAAGGCATTAGCTCAAAAGGATGAGAAAAAGGATACGATCTACTCTTATGTTCAACTGATCGATGCTGTTGCTTGGAGCATTGACTCAAAGTATATGGAGGCTGTGGACAGAAAAGAGTTGATCTATTCTGGAATTAGGGGAATGTTAGAGACCCTGGACCCCTTTTCAGTTATGCAGGAAAAGAAGGAATACAATCAGCTGATGGAGATGACCCAAGGGAAATATCAGGGGCTGGGAATGATGATCGATCTCCGAGATGAAATTATAACTGTGGTCTCGCCAATAGAAGGAACCCCGGCTCAGAAAAAAGGAATCCGGGCTGGAGATAAAATTCTGGAAATTGACGGAAAATCGACCAAAGGGATGAGCACTGAGGATGCTTCCAAGCTAATGAGAGGACCGGCAGGAACCAAAGTGGTCTTAACGATTAAAAGGGAGGGACTGGCTGAAGTTCTGGAATATGAACTGGAAAGAGCTGTGATTCAGCTCAAGAATGTTCCCTATTATGGAGTTCTGGATAACAATATTGGATATGTCCGATTATCCAGATTCTCTGAGGAGTCCGGAAGTGAGTTGAAAAATGCTTTAGAGGAGTTGCAAAAGAAAAAAATCAAAGGATTGATTCTGGACTTAAGAAATAACGGAGGAGGCTTGTTAGCCCAGGCAGTGGAGACCGCAGATTTGTTTTTGAACAAAGGTGATCTAATTGTTTACACCAAAGGAAGGGGTGAGGAGAAAATAAGCGAGTTTTTAGCCCAGGGTAATGGTTTTTATAAGGATGCTCCTTTGGCAGTTCTGGTGAATAATGGGAGTGCATCTGCCTCTGAAATTCTTGCCGGTGCTATTCAGGACTGGGACCGAGGGGTACTGATTGGTGATACTACCTTCGGAAAAGGGTTGGTTCAGCAGGTTTTTGATATGCCCAATGATGTCTATTTAAAACTTACCACAGCCAAATATTACATCCCCAGCGGAAGATCTATCCAGAAACCACAACTCTCTAAAAAACATCCCTCTACCGCTTTGGTCGATTCCACTCGGGACAAAGAGATTTTTCATACCAAAGGTGGAAGGATAGTCTATGGTGGAGGTGGGATCGTCCCGGACATAGAAGTCAAAGATGAGGAGATCTTCACCCCCCTGGAGATAAATCTCGAAAGACAGCAGATGTTTTTTGACTTTGCAGTAAGCTACCTTGCAGAACACAAGGACCTACCTCAGAACTTCGAAGTTACAGACCAGATGGTCTTGCAATTTAAGGACTTCTTGAAGAAAAAGAATTTCACTTACAGGACTGCTTTAGAGATACAAGTGGATAGTCTGGAGAAAACTATTAAAGCGCAAGAAGATGGGGAAAGGTATCAAGAGACTTTGAAGAATCTAAAGAAACTGGTGGAAGAAGATAAGGAAAAAGATTTTGACCAAAGTTTATCTTATATCAAAAGAAGCATAAAGAGAGATATTTTAAACAGTCTCTACGGGGAAAAAGCGGTTTATGAGCAGGTCCTTTTGAAGGATGATCCATACGTGAAAAAAGCCTTGGAGATTTTGACTACCAAGGATAAATATCTTTCGATACTGAAAAGTTAAGGATACTGTGGAGGCGGAGTTTATCTCCGCCCGGGGAGGAATGGGTGGAGGCCCCCCGCCAAAGGCGGGGGGATTTCGCTACGCTCAACAAGCTCCACCCCTACGAGATATTTTTTGGTCAACCTGAAGGTTGACACTCCAATAAAAAGATCCTCAATTAAAAAGCCCCGTTGAAATCAGCGGGGCTTTCTCTTATTCTCGGCGTAGTTAAGTAGACCCATGTTGAGGGCAACATGGGTTTACTAAGGCTCGAGTTAGGTAGGGGCGTATTGCAATACGCCCCTACAGATGCAATTTGATACTATCTCAACAACACCATCTTTCTCGTCTGAGCTATACTTCCAGCCTGAACTCTATAGAAATAAATGCCGGAGGAAACTTCATTCCCTTTTTCATCCTTCCCATCCCAATCGATCGCATAGTTTCCGGCTTTGAGTCTTTGTTCCAAAATCCTTTTCACCTTTTTGCCCAGGATATTATAAATATCCACAGTCACCCAGGACGGTTTTTCCAATAGAAATTCTATTTTGGTGAAAGGATTGAAAGGATTGGGATAGTTCTGAAGCAAGGTGAACTTATCCGGTAAGGTTGCATCCCCCTGGATCTCTTCAACACCTGTGCTGATCAAAGAATCTAATTTCCTCTCCAGCTCCTGAAACGAAAGCCATTTGCCCTCTTTAACATCCTTCAAGGCATTTTTCAAGAAATAAAGTTTCCATTCGATGTTCATTAGAGCTGGAAATCTGGGATTTTGATGAATTACTTTTACTGAATCAAACCACTGATCTGCCGAGATGAAAAAAGAATCGATTACCCAGGGGAGACCCTTAAAAGGTCGTCCGGAATAAATATCGATTTTTTGCTCTAACTCCGAAAACATCCTCCACATTGCCTCTTTCTGGCACCTTAATCCCTCGGTAAGATAGAATATCTTCAACTCAATCTTAGTTGTTTCAGGCATCTGCATCTGATGAATGTTATTCACCTCGTGAAAATTCTGATTAGCGCAGTTAAACAGAGAGTCCACATCCCGGGGCAAGCTTGAGGTAGGTAGTTTGAGCAAGGAATCCAGTTTACTCTCCAACTCACTAAACATAATCCATTTGGCTTCCTTCTCGTACATCAAAGCGTATTTAAGATAGTGCAATTTCCATTCGATCTTATTGATTTCAGGGGGTGGCCAAGTATCATGAACCCAGTTAACTGAATCAAAATACGCATCAGCCAGATAGAAAAATTCTCCGACCTGACCTGGCAGTCCCTTATAGGTCCAGCCTAAAAGGGTATCCAGCTTAGCCTCAATCTCTTCAAAGGAAAGCATCATCCCGTGCTTCTGGTCTCTCAAGGCCAACTTAAGATAATGAAGTTTCATCTCGATTTTCATCTCCTCGGGCATTGCCGGGTCCCCATAATGGATAACATTAATCGAGTCAAAGTATACATTGGCGCTCTGAAAGTAGGAGTCGATTACAGAGGAAAGGCCTCCCGAGAGTTTGTGGACGTAATTGACCGAGTCGAAATAAAAATTGGCGCTGTCAAAATAAGCTTCTACATCTTGTGAGGGCAAGGCAGATACTTTTCCCCCGAAAAACAGAAAAGCGGATAAAAGCCCCCAAAATAATAAAATCGTTATTTTTTTGTGCATATTTGCTCCCTCCACTTACGCCTAAGGCGGAATTGCCTTAATATATTATCAGATTCTCACTTTTTTAATTCTTCCCTCTTCTTCACCTCCTTCATTAAGTGATTGAGTGATTAGTGAGCAAGTGATTAGATTCAAAGCCCTTAAAAAATGTTTTTTGTCTTTGAAGCCAACGTCCCGGATGTGTTAAACTATATAAATCATCTTTTTTTCTTTTGTCAAGTAAATTTTTTAAGCAGGGCAATTCTTGTGCCTTGATTCAGTTAAGAAACTGCCGATATGAATAAAGAAAATCCTTGCCACAAGGCTCGGCGGGAATTATAATATAATTGATGAAAGAGGAGTCCTGATGTCTAAAGGAAAAATCTTAGTGGTGGATGATGAGCTTTTTGTCAGAGATCTGTTATTGGAATTTCTGGGGAGAGAAGGTTTTGAGGTAGTGGCGGTGGAAAGCGGAGAAAGAGCCTTAGAGACTGTCAAGGTTAACGCTTTCCAGATAGCTTTGATCGACTTGAAAATGCCCGGAATAAGTGGTCTTGAGACCCTCAAAGAAATAAGGAAAATTTCCCCTTTGACTCAGAATATAATTATGACCGGATATCCCACAATTGAATCCTCGATTGAAGCTCTGCGCAGCGGTGCCTATGACTATGTGGTCAAGCCATTCAAATTGAGCGACCTCAAAGCCTCTATCGACAAAGCCTGCCAGGAATATAACTTGAAAGCAGAGATCGAAAAGCTAAGGGAAAGAATTAAAAATCTGGAAGAGGAATTAAAGAAATACCCAAAGGTGAATAAAAATTCATCATGACTTCCATTTAGTGTTTAAGTCTGGTGTTATGCCACAAAAAGAGTTTGTCCTTCAGGAAAGCCTGTGATCTTAGAGCAATGAGCTTGAAACTTATCGAAGATTATGAAAAACTTTCAGCTGAGTATGGCAAGATCTTAGATATCTGCCAAAGGATTTTATTAGCATTAAAAGAAAACAAAGAGGAAAATTTTGTATTATCATTGATTGAGGAGAAATGCAAAGTCGCCGACCGGATAAAAAGACTATCCCAAAAAATTTCAGAGTCGCAAATTCCATCTTCACTTAAAGGATCAAATTTTATCCTTTCAGTCAAAGAGAAAATTAAAAGTATCGAAAACAAAGCCTTTCTTCTTTTGGAGCTGGAAAATAAAATAAAAGAACATTTAGAAACCAAGAGTTAAAACCTTAGATTTATGAATTTTTTATTGCCTCAAGAGGAAAAATAGTTATATTTAATGTAGGTGCATCCTTTGGCGGGATCAGCATCGTTTGTACGACCAAGAAAAGGACCATCGAAAAACCTCGTTGGCAGGGCTAAATGCCCTGCCCTATGGGTGAGAAGTTATTGTCGCCCATAGAGGCGGGAATTTATCCCGCCTGAAAACATAACTTGTGCAACAACTCTGTAAATGGTCGAGCGACTTAGAATTAAGAGGGAAAAAGGATGGAAAAAAAGAAAACCCCCAAGATAACTGAAGATGAGCTTTCCACTTTCACCGATTCCTATGCCCAATTCAACAAAATCACTCAGAAACTTCAATTAGCCTACAAGGAGCTGGAGAAAAAATTTGAGGATCTGAATTTAAAGTTAGAGGAGACCAATAACCAACTCAGGCAAAGCTTAATTGAGAAAGATAAAATCTCCAACTATCTTAATAACATCCTGGAGAGCATCAGCTCGGGAGTTTTGGTCATAAATCCTTTGGGCAAAATTACCCTGTTTAACCGTGCGGCTGGGGAGATCACCGGTTACCGGACCGATGAGGTTTTGGGTAAAGATTATTTAGAAATAATGGGAAAGGATATTGGGAAGGAAGCAACTCCCCTGCATACATTGGAAACCGGTATCTGCCACTTGAATGAGGAAAAGGAAGTTCTGGATAAGAAGGGGAATAAAATACCTTTAGGATTTTCCACATCCATTTTGACCGATGGCGAAAATAATCAGTTGGGAGCGGTCGAAGTTTTCTTTGACCTGTCGCATATAAAAAAGTTGGAACAGGAGATAGCTCGAGTCAAAACCTTAGCCGCCTTAGGGGAGATGGCGGCAACGGTTGCTCACGAAGTTAGAAATCCTTTAGGAGGGATTGCCGGATTTGCTGCCATCTTGGAAAAGGATTTACTAGAAGACGATCCCAGAAGGAAATGGGTCAAAAAGATAATCGAGGGAGTGGAGATCTTAAATCGAATTGTGATAAACCTTTTGAATTATACCAAAGTTGTTAAATTTTCACCTAACAAAGTTGATTTTTTAAGATTCTTAGATGATACTTTGAACTTCTTTATGATGGACCTTTCAGCCCGAGCGAAAGATATTGAAGTCGTTAAAAATTATCCCCAGGAAAAATTTGAGTGTTTGATAGATGCAGAACAGTTTCGTCAGGTAGTGTTGAATCTTTTGAGAAATTCAGTTCAAGCCTTGCCCGAGGGCGGAAAGATCGAAGTCCTCACCAGACCTATAAAGGATAAAGTCATTTTGAAGATTTCAGACTCTGGTGTAGGAATGGATGAGGCGACCCAAAAAAAACTTTTCAGCCCTTTTTTCACTACCAAAGAAGAAGGGACTGGGTTAGGTTTGCCCACAGTAAAAAAGATAGTGGATGCCCATAAAGGAAAGATAGAGATAGAATCAGATAAGGGAAAGGGAACAACGGTAACGGTGAGTATTCCCCGCGGAAGATATTAAACAGAAAATAGGGGAGAGGATAAAGTGACTCAGGCAAAAATATTAGTAGTGGATGACGATTCTTTAATGAAGGAGTTTTTGAGCGAGACCCTTACTCGCTCAAATTTTTCAGTGGAGACAGCCTCCACCGGAGATGAGGCTTTGAAAAAGATCAAAGAGAAAGAATACGATGTTATCCTTTCAGATATCCGCATGCCCCAGATGAGTGGGATGGAGCTTTTAAAAGCAACCAAAGAGTCTTGCCCTTCTTCAAAAGTGATGTTGATGACTGCTTACGGAACTATCGAAAACGCTGTGGAGGCGATGAAATTGGGTGCCTTTGATTATATCACCAAGCCCTTTTCCGCAGATGACATTGAAGTAAAAATAAAGAGGGCTTTGGAATATAAAAGGCTGGAATGGGAAAACCAGCTTTTACGCCAGGAGGTGGAGAAAAAATACCAATTTGAAAATATAGTAGGAAAGAGTCCCCAGATGAAAAAGGTGCTGGATTTGGTTGAGGCGATAGCTGATAGCAAATCGTCTGTTTTTATCACGGGTGAAACTGGAACCGGAAAAGAGCTGGTGGCGAAAGCTATTCATTACCGCTCCCCCAGGAAAGATAAACCATTTATAAAGGTTAATTGTGCGGCTTTGCCTGAAGGATTGATGGAAACGGAGCTTTTCGGACACGAAAAGGGAGCTTTCACCGGAGCTATAAGAAAAAGTCATGGGCGGTTTGAATTAGCTGATGACGGAACTTTACTTTTAGATGAGATCTCGGAAATACCTCCATCTTTACAAGCCAAACTTCTAAGGGTTTTGCAAGAAGGGGAGTTTGAGAGGGTAGGGTCGGGTGTGCCGATTCGAGTTGATGTAAGAATTATCTCAACCACCAATCAAAATTTACCAGAACTGATTAACCGGGGGAAATTCAGAGAGGATCTATATTATAGACTTAATGTCATTCCGATAAATATTGCTCCTCTAAGAGAAAGAAGGGAAGATATCATCCTTTTAACGGAATTTTTCTTACAGAAATATAGCCAGGAAAATAATAGAGTTATAAAGGGTATATCTAAAGAGGTCTTTAAGAGTTTTATGGAATATCCCTGGCCCGGGAATGTAAGGGAACTGGAAAACTTTATCGAAGGGGCTGTGGTTATGGCTAAGAGTGAGGTCCTTTCAATGGAAGATTTTCCCCCAGAACTTTTTTCAGTGAAAGGGGTAGGTCTGAAAGAATTACAGATCGGATCTACAATTGATGAAGTAGAGAAGACTTTGATTTTGAAGACACTTAAAGACTGCAATGGAAATAGAACTAAGGCCGCAGAGATTCTGGGGATATCCGTTCGCACCTTGAGGAACAAGCTTTCTGAATATGGGGTGAAAAAGGAGAAAAAGATAGGGAGTTAAAATTTAAAATCGCGTAGCTGAAGTTTTACACTTCAGCAGAGAGCCGCGTAGCCAAAGTTTTACATTTTGGCAAAGACGGGGTTTGTCCCTGTCTCAATAGAAAAAGGACAGCCTATCCGCAGAAGTCATATCCACCTCCCCAGATGGACATGCTGACGGAAAGGGCTGTCCCTTCAGGAAAAGAAACGGGAGTAGTCCAGCCAATGGCGGGATTTCGCGTCTCAGTTCTCTAAACGCAGAGCCCCGCAGAAGCGGGGTCTCCACTTTGTTTCGACAAGCTCTGCTACTCAAGTTAGAGATTTTGATGAAGAGCTTCACTAAAATCATAAGCTCTCAGGAAGAAAGAAGTTTGTAGGGACAGGGCTTGTTGAGTTAAGCGAAATCCCGCTTCTGCGGGGTCCCTGTCCAAAAAGAAAAAGGACAGCCCCGAGGGCTGTCCCTACAGGAAACATTTAAGAAATTCTTATGAAGAGTATCGCAAAATTTATAAACATTGTCTCTCAGGAAGAAAGAAAATTGGAGGATTACAAGGAGATCCCTTGCAAGGATATGGACTACGACTGCTTTGCCTTCGATGGCAAAATCCCTTTTAGGAACTACGAACGATGTTACAGTTATGCCCCGGAGCTGGGAAGATGTATTTTTTGTGAATGGAAAAAGGAAACATGAAGTAAATGGTATTTTTTTGTAGGGGAGGGGCTTGTCCCCTCCCGTTTTTTCACGGGCGACTGGGAAGGAAGATGTGTTTTTTGTGAATGGGAACGGATAGTAAACAGAAAACGGAAAACAGTAAACAGTTAATTTTATTCGTCATACGTCATTCGTTATTCGATATTCATATTAATTTCGGCGGGTTTATCCCGCCGTTTTTGTTTTTATACTTAATCATTCATATCGTATCTCAACCCTTCAAGGTTGATTTTTCCGCCAGAGACGGATCCGCCTTTGGCGGAATTTTCAAAGCTAAAGCTTTGAGATACATTCAAAAGTAAATTTAGGAAAATTTAACCTACCTTAGGGAAATATTTTCCCATTTTGAAATCTTAAATCTTCTCCTTAAAAAAACACTCCACTCTCATATTCTTTTGTAGCTATTAGGCTTAGCCAGCTTTTCCTCTCTTGTGACTCTGCAGGCATACTAATTGCTGAATAAAAATAGCAAATGTTTTTCGGAACTGAAATGGAACCTAAGATACTGAAAAAAACCTCTCAACTTCGCACCTCGACAAAAAACTTTTCTGAGGATAGTCCAGAAAGACCTTTGGTCAAATATCAATTTTTCGGAGTAGTCCCGCCGATGGCGGGATTTCACGTTTTAGTTCCTTCTCTAAACTCTCTAAACGCAGAGTCCCCCGCCTCTGGCGGGGGATCTCCACTTTGTTTCGACAAACTCTGCTACTCCAAAAGAGAAAGTTACAATTTATAGAACGCAGAGCAAGCTCTGCTACTCCAAAATAGAAACTTTAAGAGAGAAAAAATAGGCAGGACCTTTAAGGAGGAAAGTTTATGCCACAAATAAAGGAATGGGAGCTTTTACGGGAGAACAATTCACCAGAGTTAAGAGAGAAACTCTTAACTCAATATCTCCCTTTAGTCAGATCGGTCGCAGGGAAGATGGCTTTGGGTTTTCCCAAATCGGTAGAAGTATCAGATCTAATCAACACCGGGGTGATCGGTTTAATTGAAGCTCTGTCACATTTCGATCCCACTCGAGGAGTAAAATTTGAAACCTATGCAGTCCCCCGAATAAAGGGAGCGATATTAGATGAGCTTAGAGCTTTGGACTGGGTTCCTCGTTCTACTCGGGCAAAATCGAGGGAAATAGATAAAGCGACAAACAAATTGGAAAACAAATTAGGAAGAAGACCGACCAAAAAGGAGTTAGCTAAGACTTTAAAAGTTTCCACCCAGGAGCTCTTGTCCATGTTAGATGACGTTTCCCAGACTGCTGTTCTTTCCTTGGATGAGCTGATCTATGGGGAAGACGATAACCGGCAAGCTCCTCGAGTGGAGACCTTAGAGGCAGTTGCTCAGGAAAATATCTTGAGTGATTTGGAGAAGAAAGAGCTCAAAGCCTTTATCGCCTCTGCTGTAAAAAATTTAACTGATCAGGAAAAATTGGTGATAGCCTTGTACTATTACGAGGAGCTAACCTTAAAAGAGATCGGAGAAGTGATGCAGATCTCTGAATCTCGGGTTTCGCAGATTCATACCAAGGCAGTTTTGAAATTAAGGAATATGATCCGGGAGAAATTTGCTATTTAATTATCAAGGCTTCCCGCCTTTTGGCGGATCCCGCCAAAAGGCGGGAAAAGCCATAAGTTACAGCAATCGTAACTCAACCCTTTAGGGTTGACATTTTAGATTCTTTGACCAAGTTAAAAATTCTTGAACAAAGGTCGAATTAGAAATAAGAAGGGGAATATATGAACAAACCAAAAGGAGCTTTAAAGAATACTGTCGGGACAGACGTGTGCAACAAAGATACTTCGCCCACAACTCAGACTTTTCAACCAGAGCTTGAAAACCAACTTTTATTCTTGCTCAAGACAATCCAAAAACAAACTTCTTGTTCAAACTGCGGAGTTTTCAATTTTGAAAAAAGAGAAAGTGTTTTAAACCCTTTTTTATTGTTAAACAAATCCAAGAGTTTCTCAGAAAAAATAAAAGTTAGCTGGAAGAAAATTGGAAATGAGATAGTAGTTGATGGAAAACCTAAGGTGATAACCGACAAAGAGGTTTTCCACTTTGTTCCTTTAAAGATAAATGATGAGCTTTTTGGTCTTTTGGTAAATTCATTTCACCAATCAGATGAGAAGTCTTTATCGGAGAAAATAGATTTAACCATCCGCTGGGCTGACATTATCCGCCTTGTTTTTGAAAGCTTAAATAAAAATAAAGAAATAAAACAAACCCAGCTCATTCTTGAAACTCTCAATCAGGAGTTGAGTAAGTTAAATCAGTTGAAAGCGTTGAAGGAAATTGCAGATGGAGTGGCGCATGATATCAATAATCCTTTGCAGGTGATTTTGGGGAAAACCCAGATTCTTCTGATGAAAACAAGTTCCGCCAGCCTGCCCGGCCAGGGAGGCGGATCCACCTTCAGCGGAAATCATCCAGACGGTCAGAAGTTAACCAGCGAATTAGGGATTATTGAAAAAAATGCTAATCGAATTTCTGCATTAGTAACAGAGCTTTCCAATTTTATTAAAAGCACCCAGTCAGATGTGGAATCAAAATCGGATGTGAGTCTTAATTACCTTCTGAATCACACCCTCTCTATAGTGAAGAATAGATTTAAGGCTCAAGGTATTGAGCTAAACTTTCAAACCGAGGAAGATCTTCCTTCCATCTGTGGTAACTTTTTTTCGTTGCAACAAGCTTTCTTAGATTTGATGTTGAATGCCCAGGAGGCTATGCCCCAAGGGGGGAAGTTTTCCGTGCAGTTGCATAAAAAGGATAACTTTGTGGAACTTCAATTCCAGGATACAGGGGAAAAAATACCGGAACATCTCTTACCCCAAATTTTTGACCCCTTCTTGATTCATCCGGAGCTAAAACGTAAAATTGGATGGGGACTTCATTCTACCTATCAGATCATTCAAAAGCATCGAGGGGAGATAGAGGTGAAAAATAAAGAAGATGAGGGAATCATTTTCTCGATAAAACTTCCCTTAGTATAAAGAGGTGATCAAAAATAGATTATCCATTACAGTTTTATAAGATGGAATGCCCGGTGTGCGGCAGTGAGAATGAGTTTGAGTATATTAAACCCGGAGCCTATATAGAGAAAGAAAGGGACACCGATTTTTGTCCCAAAAAGCTTTCCTGGTCTAATCCTTTATATCAAACCATAAATCCTTTAGTCAATTTCATGGCCACTTGCCACCAATGTTTTTACACTCATGAATTCAACAAAGACTATCAGGAGTGGAAAAAGAATAAAGAGTTCAAACGGATTCTTCCTGAAATTAAAAGTAGGCATCTGAAAAAACTGAACCAAAAAAATGGGCTGATAAAGAAGATGGGAGATGCGATCTTCTCTTCTGAGGATCCATTTTCCAAAGCTTTGATTAAATTCTTTTTGGGAATCTATGACGAAATCCTCAGTCCCCAAAGGGCCTTTTTGAATTTAGCCCGCTATTATCTTCGAATAGGGTGGCTTTTCCGGGAAAAGGAGGAAAAAGAATATTCCTTCTGGCTAAATCCTTCCGTAGTCAACCCAGGTCGGCAACTTCTCGAAAGAAAACTTTCTTGGGTTAAGTCGCTTCACACCAAATATTCGCAAAAGCTAACGGAGCTGGCAAAAATGGCGAATCAGCTTTACGCAGATGAACCGGATGAAACGAAGAAAGACAACTTCATTTCTATTGTCGAAAAGATGCAATCGTCTCTTCAACCTCTTAAATCTTCACTAGACCAACTTCTTTCTTTCAGTTCGGTGGATAAAAAAATTAGCTACGAAAGAGAGGCTTTCTCAGAAGGATTTTTCAAAGATTTTGATTCGGAACAGCTTCGTTCTCACCTGAAAAAAAGATGGTCGAAAATTCCACAGAATGAAAAAGAGGCTTTACTCTTCGCTTTAAGATATTACCAAAAAGCTTATGCCCAGGTTCGTGATCAAAATCAAAAAATAAGGATCTCCTATCTGATGGGAGAACTATCTCGGAGAATCGGGGATTTAGATGGTGCTTCTAAATATTTTGAACAGGCAATTAATATGAGTCAAAAGGAGATCGAACATAATGAAAAGGATTTCACAAAAATCGCCTTAGCTCAAAAGATCCTTCAATTAGCTTATCAGCAGAAAGAGAAGATATCCATTCAAAGATAAGAAAGGAAAAATATGAAAAAGAATAATTCGACCAAAATCTTAAAAAAACAGGGGACCAGATTCGATTTTTCTCCTTCAATCTGGTTCAGCCTGATTTTACCTCAAAGTAAGAAAACAGATTTAATCAGCCAGGTTCAGCATCCCGGAAAGATTTTGCATCTTACACCTGAAGGCGTTTTAGTCGAGACCGAACAGCCCCTGCAGGAGGAGAGCTTCGTCCGTCTTAAAATGGCACTTACCAATGGAGAAATCTTAGATGGAATATTGGGAAAGATAAAGAAAGTGGAAAAATCTGAAGAGGATGAATTTTTTCTGGGGATAGAGCTTTGCCCCAAGGAAAATCTGCCCGATTTTTATGGTGATTCTTCTGAAATTAAAAGTTTCGAGCAGATGTTGAAGGAAATCATCTGGGAGAAGAAGGTAACTCAAGGCTTTTCCGCCAGTCTGCCCGGCCAGGGAGGCGGATCCGCCTTCAGCGGAAGCCTTGAAAAGAAAAGAACAAGATCAACCCTAAAGGGTTGAGTTACGACTCTTACTTAAGAAAGATATAAATTTCGATGGAAACAGAAAAAAACTCAGCTTTAAAAAGCTTAATGGAATGTGCCCAAACCCATCTACATTATCTACCCTTGGGGGTTTTCATCACTGATTCTTCAGGTCAGATCTGTTATGTGAATTCTTTTTTACAACATCTTTGGGGGCTTTCCGATCCCCAAAGTTATCAGCAGAAGAATGTCTTAGAGAATGAAAAGATCAGGTCCTGGGGGATAGAAAAAAAAATTTCCCAAGCCATAGAAAAGGGGGAGGGGTTTGTAGGGGAGAGGTTAGAATACTTTTCCCCAAACCAAAAGCCTTTGTTTTTATCTCTAAAAGTAGCCTCCTTAAAAGATAATCAGAATAATACTTTTGGACTTTTATGTTTTGTCACCAATGAAACTGAGAAGGTAAAATTGGAAAAAGAGCTTAAGGAGAAAGTCTATCAGTTCTCGGTGATTAAGCAAGCGGGGAATGCTTTTTGTGGAACTATGAAGACAGAAAGGATCTTGGAGATAATTTTGACTGGAGTTACCTGTGGTCAGGGTCTGGGTTTCAATCGGGCATTTCTACTCCTTTTAAATGAAAGCAAAAACCTTCTGGAAGGGAAGATGGCTGTAGGTCCTTCCAATCACTCAGAAGCACAGAAGATTTGGAATGAACTATCCTCCAAAGAACAGACCTTAGAGGAAGCGCTCAAATCATACAAGGATGTCAGTCAGAAAAAGGATATCGTGGTTAACCAAATCGTTAAAAGTTTAAAGATTCCCCTGGAAAATGAGCAAAATATTGTGGTTCAAGCGGTCAAACAGAGAAAATCCGTTAATCTGCAAAATGGTCTTTCCGCCATAGGAGGAAAGGAGAAGGGTTTTGATCCTTTGTTTGAGCTATTAGGAACTGATAGCTTCGCTATTGTACCCATCATTGCCAGAGAGAAGGTCTTGGGGGTGATCTTGGCTGATAATCTAATCACCGGAAAAAAAATAGAGGGTGAGGATGTAAAATTCCTCCAGATTTTTGCTAATCATGCTTCCTCAGCTATCGAGAATGCTAAGCTATATGAAAATTTGGAGCTACAGGTCAGAAAATTGGAGGAGCTAAACAGAAATTTAACTGAGAATACCCAGAAGATGATTCGCTTCGAGAAATTATCGGTGATGGGACAGATTACCTCCAAAGTAGCTCATCAGCTACGCAATCCTTTAACCGTTATCGGTGGATTTGCCAAATCGATTTTGCGGAAGATGACCCCTGAGGATTCTAACTATAAATATATAAAAATAATTGCCGAGGAGAGCGAAAGGGTGGAGAAAATATTGGATCAAGTTTTAAATTACACCCCTTCTTCAATAGTCAATTTATCTAAAGGGGATTTAATCCAGGCATTAGAACATGCGGTCAGTTCCATAAAAGAAAAAGTTGATCCGGACTTGATTCGCATAGAAAAGAACTTCCCGCAGGTTCTTCCAAAAGTTCCTTTAGACTCAGAGCAATTCAGCCATGCTTTAGTCGATATTATGCGCAATGGGATTGCCGCTATGCCGGAAGGAGGGGTGCTCAAAATCGATGCTTCCGAAAAAGAGGGTGGGATAGAAATAAAAATCTCTGATACCGGGATAGGGATCTCAGAAAAAGACCTAAAACATATCTTCGATCCTTTTTTCACCACCAAAGAAAAATCGAATGGGTTAGGTTTAACGGTAGCATCGGAAATCATCAAAAGCCATGGGGGGGAGATAAAGGTGGAAAGCCAGGAAAAACAAGGTTCCACCTTCTCAATTTTTATCCCTTTTCCCCCGCCTTTGGCGGGGGATCCGCCTCTGGCTGAAAATCATTTAAAATTAGGAGTAAAATATGAAAACCATCTTAGTAGTAGATGATGAGCCTCACATCTTGGAGCTTTATCAGAAAGAGTTAAAAGAAGAGGGGTATGAAATCCGTGTGACAACTGACGGAGAGGAAGCTATAAGAATTGCTAAGGCTGAGGATATAAACTTGGTGATATTAGATATTAAGATGGATGAAAAAGATGGGCTAGGGACTTTAGCTGAACTGAAAAGAGCCAAAAAGGACCTCCCGGTGATATTGAACTCGGCCTATTCCACCTACAAAAGCAATTTCCAATCCTGGCTGGCAGATGATTACGTGGTGAAGTCTTCAAATTTGGATGAGCTAAAAAATAAAATCGAGGGTTTATTAAGCTTATGATCGAGGATAAAAAAATAGAGGATTTAGATGACCTTTTGAATTCAGTGGAGAAGTTTGCTTCCCAGGCCAAACAAATAGCTTTCAATTTAGCTTCAGCCGCCAGTCGTTCCAGAAATTCGCTCCCTTTACGCATCAGCGATGACATTTTGGACCTGGTTGCGCAAACCGTAAGGGCGAGTGAGGAGATGGGGAAGATGATCAAAATCGTGAGGATGGAGATCGGCAGTCTTTATTCTTTCTCATCTTCCGGCGAGATAGAATTTGAGAAAAACAGTATTATCCAAGAGAAGATTGAAAGGTATTTACAGAACGTTTTAACCGAGACCCAAAGGATACTTATGGTGATGCGGAAACTTAAATCTATCTCCTTGGACCACAAATTATGAAATCAGTAGGGGCGTATTGCAATACGCCCCTACATCTTATTAGATATGAAAATGGAGAAAACCAAGTTATCGAATCTGAAAGAGAACAAAGGATTTGAATCCCCTGTGAAAAAGCTTATGCAGGTAATAACCTTAGAGATAAGCACTTTGGAGAATTTTTTATCTCTTCTGAACAAAGAGGAAAGCCTTCTGATTTCAAACGACTTTCCAGCCTTGAAGAAAGTAAGAAAAGAACAACAGGAAAATTTGAGATTAACTAAAGATTTGGAAGAGAAACGCAAGCAATTCACCCAGACTCTCCAGAAGGAAATAGGATCGAACCACTCCACAAACCTTTTGAGCCCCCTAGGAGAGTTAGTAAAGATCTCCGGTTCCACCGAATTAGGAAAACTGCAAATGGTTCTTTTAGACCTGCACAAAAAAGTGAAAATTCAAAGAGGAAAAAATGATAATTTGATTAAGCAATCTATCAATTGTATCGATAATAATAAGAGAGGATGGGGGGAAGGGGCAGGAATAAAAGGTTGAATCCGTGGTAAGCTAAACCTTAGTTTGCTAATCTTCAAGCCTGTCCGCCTCTGGCGGAAACGGCTTGAGTAGCAAAATGGATTTAAAAAAGTAAATTCTTTGAGAAATAAAGTATAAAAAAGGAATTTTTGACTGGGGGTGTGATGTTAATCTTAACCAGAAAATTAGGGGAAAGTATCACCATCGGAGATGATATCAAGATCACGGTCCTGGGGATTCACGGGCGGCAGGTAAGGCTGGGGGTGATTGCTCCGGCTAAAGTGGTGGTGCATAGAGAAGAGATCTATCACAAGATTCAGGAAGAGAATAAAAAGGCGGCTCAAGCTGAGTTAAAAGACCTAACCCAGATTACCAAGAAATACAAGGAAAAACCTAAAAAGCCACAGGAAAATAAAACCTAAAATGCATCTGGCATGTTCAGCTGAAAAGGAGGAAAATGTTCTTTAGAAAGAAAGATAAGAAGAAGAACCTTGTTTCATCCCCGGTGAAAAGTTTAAACCATCCATTTTCGAACAAAGCTGACACCTTAACAACTTCAAAAAAGACCGATTCTGCTAAGGAAAATCTTTTGAAAAATGGAGTAGATACAAGTTTTGTTTACTATGATGAGTAAGGGATTTGACTGGGAGTAGTCCCGCCGATGGCGGATTTCGCTTTTGGGCTGTCTAAATGCAGAGGAAGCTCTGCTACTCCAATAGGAGGGCTAAAAATGGGGGCATTTGTTTCCACTCGTTTGGGAGAATTAAAATTTACCGATGAAGAGGTAATCCACGTCCTCAAAGGAATTTTAGGATTCAGCCGCTATCAGAAGTATATTATAATTGAAAGGGAAGAGGATTTTCCTTTTAAATGGCTACATTCGATTGAGGACTCAAGCTTAGCTTTGGTCTTAACTGATCCTTTTTTATTTTTTCCCGATTATCGAATAGAGCCGGATCAAAAGGATTTGGAGGAGCTGCAGGGAAAGGACTCAAAAGAATTAATAATTTATGTGATAGTAACTGTCCCCACTGATTTGGATTTAACCTCAGCTAATCTTATAGCTCCATTAGTCATAAATCCTAAGAAAAGATTAGCCAAACAATTAGTCCTACCTAAATCACCATACACTATCAAGCACTATCTTTTTCACCAGATCGATAAAAAACCTCCGAAAAATTGAAGACCTTCTAAAGTATTATTTTTTTCTTCCGATTTATAAAATAATGGGAACTGAAAGAATAATCGAAGGGTCATCTTTTGAGGTCTCAGGGATTTTTCACTACGCATTTCTGAAAGAATCAGAAAGTTTCTATTCTTTCCAACGATTTCAAAGCGTTTCAAACACTTCCTTTAGGCACAGTGATACGTCTTCTTATTACAGCTATCCATTAGACAGATGTTCCTCTGAAATAAAATTCTACCCCAGGTCGAACTTACCAATCAGGTGGAAAAAAGTAGATGAAGCCAAAAAGAAGTTAGCCAAAAAACACTATTGTAAAAAGGAAGTTTATGAAAAAATTGCCCAAAGGCTTACGGACCTTTTATTCTGAGACCGTGTTACATAACAGCTCTTATTTTGTAGTCAACAACCTATAAATCTCTTGTTTCTCCAACAATAAACAACTTCTCAGTTACACCGATAATGATAAAAAAGCAATTCAGCTCTTTGAAAAGTCAAACAGGAATCCTGGAGTGTAAAACCTCAGCTTTACCTTTTAAAAAGGCGGAAGAATGCTGGATTGTAAGCTTTAGGTCACCCCGCCTTAGGCGGGGTGACCTATCGAGTGGATTATCTGCAGATTGGATAGCGTCCCAGTATCGCTGGGACGTAATACTCTGGGATAAACCTATCATACCTAAGACAGATCTGCCTTTGGCGGAAAGGTTTATACTCTATTTATGCGGTTAAATTTACTTTTTCAGAGAAGAAAAATTATTTTCTTGACAAAGGAAAGGTGCAAGTTTATATTTTTGAAGGTTTTATTGAAAACATGCTGTTTTGACAGTTAAAGGATAAAACAAGATTTTCAATAAATTAAAGCAGGGAGAGAATATTGTTCTGTCCCTGAGGGAAATTAATTGTCTCGCTTTCGAGCGAGATGGTAAAAGAAGATGTGATCGGTGAGAATGTAAGATTTTTAAATTAATCACTTTTTCACTAATCACTATATCACTAAATTCTGGGCGATTAGCTCAGTTGGTTAGAGTGCTTGCTTGACATGCAAGAGGTCACTGGTTCGATCCCAGTATCGCCCACCATAAAAAGTGAATGATCCGCCTCGAGCGCATAAAGAAAAAGTTTAAAGGTTTCGTATAATATCGTAAATGTTAATTTTCTATTAATCTTGCCCCTTTTCGATGATGGGGTTATTTTTATAATATTTTCAGGAGCAGATTTTGGATAAGATCAGAGTAACTTTACCCAACGGAAAGAAAGAAGATTTCCCTAAAGGAAGCATAATCTTAGAGGTGCTGAAAGACTTTCATTCAGGAGCTGAAAATGAAATGATATCAGCTTTTGTAGATGACACTGCGGTTGACTTATTTTCTAAATTGAATCGAGATTGCACCCTAAAAATCATAACCTTCGATTCGCCGGAAGGGAAGGAAATTTACTGGCACAGCACTTCCCATATTATGGCCCAAGCAGTTTGTGATCTATTTCCTGAGGTGAAATTAGCTATAGGTCCGGCTATCGAAGAAGGATTCTATTATGATTTTGATAAAGAGACCCCATTCACTTTAGAAGATCTGGAGAGAATTGAAAAAAGAATGAAAGAGATCATTCAAAAGGATTTTCCATTTGAGAGAAAAGAGATTTCCAAATCTGAGGCAAAGGCTTTATTCGAGAAAAAGGGGGAAAATTATAAAGTGGAGCTTATCTCAGAGCTGGATGTGGATATAGTCAGCCTGTACCAGCATGATAACTTTATCGACCTGTGTCGCGGACCCCATATTCCTTCGACGGGTAAGATCAAAGCCTTTAAGCTCTTAAAAGTGGCCGGTGCCTATTGGCGTGGATCTGAGAAAAACAAAATGCTCCAGAGGATCTATGGGATCTCCTTTCCTGACCAGAAAGAATTAGACTGTTATCTCAAAAAACAGGAGGAGATAAAGAAAAGGGATCATCGTAAATTAGGAAAAGAATTGGAGCTTTACAATATTTACGATGAAGCGGGAGCCGGCTTGGTCTTCTGGCTTCCCAAGGGTGCGCAAATCAGAAGGATTGTCGAAGATTTCTGGATTGATGAGCATTATAAAGCTGGATATGACTTAGTCTATACCCCTCATTTAGCCAAATGGGCCCTCTGGAAAAAAAGCGGTCATACCGATTTTTATACAGAATATATGTATTCCAGTATGAAAGTAGAAGAGGAGGATTACCAGATCAGACCGATGAACTGCCCCTTTCATATGCTCATCTATCAATCCAAGATCAGGAGCTATCGTGAGCTTCCTTTAAAATTGGCCGAGCTGGGGACGGTCTATCGCTATGAAAGATCCGGAGTATTACATGGGCTTTTGAGAGTGAGAGGATTAACTCAAGATGATGCCCATATCTTCTGTCGTCCGGACCAGTTAGAGGATGAGGTTTTGAAATTGCTCGATTTCACCCTCTATCTTTTGAAAACCTTCGGCTTAAATGAATATGAAGTTTATTTAGCCACCCGACCGGAGAAATTCATTGGCGAAAAAGAAAAATGGGATCAAGCCACACAAGCTCTGAAAAAAGCATTGGAAAAACACCAGCTTTTTTATCAAATTGACGAGGGTGGCGGAGCTTTTTATGGGCCCAAGATCGATTTAAAAATTAAGGATATAGCAGGGAGACCACCCTGGCAATGCACTACCATTCAATTTGACTTCAATCTGCCGGAAAGATTTGATTTGACTTACGTGGATGAAGAGGGAAAGTTCCAAAGACCCTTTATAATTCACCGGGCTTTATTGGGAGCATTGGAAAGATTTTTCGGAATCTTAATTGAGCATTACGCTGGAGCTTTTCCTTTATGGCTTTCCCCGACCCAAATTACCATTATGCCCATCACCGATCAGCAAAAAGAATATGCCGAAGAGATAAAAAAGGTATTGATAAATGAAAGCTTGCGGGTAAAATTGGATGACCGGAATGAAAAGATAAATTACAAGATAAGAGAGGCGGAAAGTCAGAAAATTCCTTATATGTTCATCTTAGGAAAAAAGGAGGTGGAGAATAAAACGATTTCAGTTAGAAGACATGGCCAGGGGGATTTAGGTATTTTTAATTTAGATGAGATCTTAGCTAAAATAAAAGAGGAAATAAAAAACAAATCGGTCTGAGACCGACTGAACCAGAATTGGAGGTGAGGAAAAATAAAGAAAAAAGATCCCAGAGTTAACACTCGAATTAGAGTTCCCCAGGTAAGGGTGATCGATGTGGACGGAGCCCAAATTGGGGTGCTCCCTACCAGGGAGGCATTGAGGATGGCTGAGGGAAAAGGGTATGATTTAGTGGAAGTCTCTCCTCAAGCTAAACCTCCGGTATGCAGAATAATGGATTACGGTAAATATAAATATGAACAGAGCAAAAAGGATAAGATGGCTCGAAAAAAACAACACTTTTTTCATCTGAAGGAGATCCGATTAAGGCCCAAGATCGAGGAACACGACTATCAATACAAAACCAGAAATATCCACAAATTCTTAGAGGAGGGGAATAAGGTGAAGGTATCGATCGAATTCCGGGGTAGAGAGATGGCTCACTTAGAATTTGGCCAGAACTTGATAAAAAGATTGGAGACCGATCTGGCGGCTGTAGGAACTGTGGAACAAAGAGCGAAGATGGAGGGGAGAAGCCTAACCATGATCTTAATGCCCAAAGCTTCATAGGAGAAAAATGCCCAAAATCAGAACCTCACGTAGCGCTAAAAAAAGATTTAAATTGACTGCAACCGGGAAGATCAAAAGGAGAAAAGCTTTCAAAAGCCATATCTTGACCTCCAAAACTTCAAAGAGAAAAAGGAAGTTGAGAAGATCTACTTTAGTCAGCCCGGCAGACCAAAAGAAAATAAAAAGGCTACTTTAGACTTAATACTCTGGAGTGTCCCCCAAAGGCGGGACACTCCAAAAAAAAGAGAAGGAGGTGAAATTTGCCCAGAGTAAGACATCAGGTAGCAGCTCGTAAGAGAAGAAAAAAGGTTTTGAAGAAAGCCAAAGGATACTACGGAGGGAGAAGAAAATTATACCGCACCGCCAAAGAGACTGTGCAAAGAGCCATGGCTTATTCATATAGAGATCGAAGAAACAAAAAGAGGGATTTCAGAAGTCTCTGGATTATCAGAATCAATGCGGCGTGCCGGCTTTTAGGACTATCTTATAGCCGGTTTATGAATGGGTTGAAGAAATTAGGGGTGACGATAGATAGAAAAAATCTGGCTGAAATTGCAGTTAAAGACCCTCAGACTTTCGCTCAGTTAGCTCAAATGGTTAAAAAAAGGTAAAATATGGTTGCTTTTTTAAATGAGCTAAAGAATTTAGAAGAAAGTTTTGCAAAAGAATTCTCTCAAACCAAAAGCTTGGATGATCTGGAAAAGATCAAAGTAGGTTATCTGGGCAGGAAAGGGAGACTAACCTCTCTTTTAAGAGATTTAAAAGACCTCCCTGAAGAGGAGAAACCCGCTGTAGGTAAAAGAGTTAACGAAATTAAAGAGGGGATAGAAAAAAGTTTAAAAGAAAGATGGGGGGAGCTAAAGTCTAAGGAGAAAAAGATAAAAGAACAGGGCTGGGACTATACATTACCAGGCAGAAAAGTCTGGACCGGAAAACTTCATCCTCTCACACAGGTTATGAATGAAGTGATTGAGATTTTCTATGGGATGGGATTTGAGGTGGTGAAAGGACCGGATGTGGAGAGCGAATATTACAATTTCGACGCCTTAAATTTCCCAAAGGATCATCCAGCCAGAGATATGATGGACACTTTCTACATAGATGAAAATCTTCTCTTAAGAACCCATACCTCTCCGGTTCAAGTCAGGATATTTGAGAAAAGAAAGCCTCCAGTAAGGATTTTAGCTCCCGGGAGGGTCTATCGAAATGAAGCTATTAATGCCCGCTCTTACTGTGTTTTCCATCAAGTAGAAGGTTTTTATGTCGACTATGACGTGACCTTTGCTGATCTAAAAGGGGTGCTGACTGCTTTTGCCCAACAGCTCTTTGGGAAAGATGTTAAAATAAGGTTTCGCTCCAGCTTCTTTCCATTTACCGAACCATCTGCTGAGATAGATATTTCCTGTGTTATCTGCGGAGGCAGAGGATGCAGCGTGTGTAAATTCAGAGGATGGTTAGAGATTTTAGGGGCAGGAATGATCGATCCTGAAGTTTTTAAGGGTGTAGGCTACGATTCGGAGATATATTCCGGATATGCCTTTGGCTTGGGGATCGACCGGATCGCTATGCTGAAATATCGGATCGACGATATTCGGCTTTTCTATGAGAACGATTTAAGATTCTTGAGGCAGTTTTAAATTTGTAGGGGCGTATTGCAATACGCCCCTACGGGATAGAAAAATGAAAGTAAGCTATAATTGGCTTAAGGATTTTGTAGACCTGGATGTGTCGCCGGAAGAGGTGGCTTATAAACTTACTCTTTCCGGGTCTGAGGTGGAAAATATCGAAATTTTAGGAAGCGACCTGGATAGGGTGGTGGTGGGTGAGATAAAAAAGATAGAAAAACATCCTCAAGCAGAAAAGTTAAGCATCTGCCAGGTTGATATTGGGACCGAGATTAAACAAATTGTCTGCGGGGCACCTAATATAAGGATCAAGCAAAAAGTTCCCACAGCTTTAATTGGGGCGACACTTCCCGGAGGCTTAAAAATTGAAAAAGCTAATTTGAGAGGTGTCGACTCCTATGGAATGATCTGCTCGGAAAAAGAATTGGGCTTAGGAGATGACTCTGAAGGGATAATGGTCTTAGATTCCGATTTGAAAGTTGGTCAAAAAATCATCGAAGCTTTGGATTTAAATGATTGCATCTTCGACATCGATTTAACCCCCAATCGAGCAGACTGTCTTTCTATATTGGGCATTGCCAGAGAAGTAGCAGCTTTATTTGACAAAAAACTCGGAAAGCCTGAAATCAGGTTAACAGAAAGCGGAGAAAAAGCTTCATCTTTCATAAAAGTGACAATAGATGATCCTTTAGCCTGCCCTCGATATGCCTGCCGGCTAATAAGGAATGTAAAAATCGAACCATCACCATTTTGGATTAAAAGAAGGCTTTTATCCTGTGGAGTCAGGTCAATCAATAATGTAGTCGATGTTACTAACTATGCGATGTTAGAGTTAGGCCATCCTTTGCATGCATTTGATTTCGACCTTTTTCCTCAAGCTGAAGTTTTGGTTCGCCGGGCAAAAAAGGATGAAAAATTCATCACTTTAGACCAAGTGGAAAGAAAGCTAAATCCGGAGATTTTGTTGATCACAGACGGAAAAAAGCCGGTGGCAATTGCCGGAATTATAGGAGGATTGGAATCGGAAGTATCTGACTATACTAAGAATATCCTTCTGGAGAGCGCCTATTTTGACCCTAAAGTAATTCGGAGAGGAAGACTTTTTTTGAGGATCTCCTCTGAATCCTCCCAGAGATTTGAAAGGGGAACAGATCCAAATAATGTTTCTTTTGCGGCTGATAGAGCGGCTTTTCTAATTCAAAAAATGGCTAAGGGGGAAGTTTTAAAAAACTTAGTGGACAATTATCCGAACCCAATTGTTCCAGTAAAAATCAGCTTAAGAGAAAAAAGAGTTAATCAAATTTTAGGGACAGAGCTAAATAAAGAGCAGATTAAAAACTTCTTACTAAGTTTAGAACTAAATGTGTCCGAAGGTTCTCCCGCCTATGGCGGGGGAAAAGAAAATAAGAGTTTAGAGGTGGAAGTCCCCACTTTCCGTCCGGATTTAACCAGAGAGATAGACTTAATTGAGGAAGTAGCCCGGATTTACGGTTACGATCAGATAAATACCTCTTTGAGAGCAGGTGGAAATTTGGTAACTGTTATCTCTCTCGAAGAAAAACTTCTCAAAAGGATAAAGGAGATCTTAGTGGGTTTAGGTTTCTTTGAGGTGATTACTAATAATTTGGTCGATCCGAAATTTTTGGAGAAACTTTCCCCAGATAAGAAGATGCTTTTGATTCAAAATCCATTGAGTGAAGAGCTTTCTGCCCTTAGAACTACCCTAATCTATAATCTTCTTACCGTTGTAGCTCACAATAAGAAGAGGAAAGAAGAGCAGGTAAGAATCTTCGAGCTGAACAAAATATTCTTATCTAAAGGAAAAGACCTTCCCGAGGAGAAATATAAATTAGCTTTAGCTTTATCCGGGAGCAAAAATCCTACCTATTGGGGTGAGGAGGAAAAAACAGTTGATCTTTTTGATCTGAAAGGAATTGTGGAAAACCTTTTAGAAAGTTTATCTATTCCGTTGACAGCTATAATTCCAAAGGAAAATCCCGTTTTTCCCTCCGGAAGAAGTTTTGAGGTTAGAGTGAATGATAAGAATTTGGGGGTTTTAGGTGAAGTAAGTGAAGAGGTTCTTGACGATTTCGATATAAAGGATAAAGTTTATCTGGCAGAGCTCGATTTCGAGATCCCTTTTTCACTTGTCCCTCAAACCCAAATCTTCCACGATTTACCTAAGTTTCCCCCAGTGGACCGGGATATAGCTTTGGTTTTAGATGAGGAGATTTTGGCTGGGGATGTGATGAAAAAGATCAGAGAGGTTGGCGGAGATTTAATCGAAAGTCTTTCTCTTTTCGATTGCTATAGAGGAAAGCAGATTCCAGCCGGAAAGAAAAGCTTAACTTTCGCCATCCGCTATCGCGCAAAAGAAAAGACCTTGACCGATGAAGAGGTAGGAGAGGTTCACACAAAGATAATTGAAGCGCTTGAAAAAACATTTAAATCTAAACTCAGAAAATAGCGTTTTAGAAAGGGGTTTTTTATGCAGATGGAAAATTTCGATAAATTGGAGGAGAGAATCAACAAAATATTAGGAGTGGTCGATAAGCTTAAACAGGAGAATAATCAGATTGTTTCATCTTACAACGACCTCTCCTCCAAAATGTTTGAATATGAGAAAAGACAAAAAACACTTCTGGGAGAAAACGAACATTTAAAAAAATTGATGAAAGACCAGGAAAATAAATTCAAAACTAAAGAGGAGAAACTTAAGAAACAGATGGAAAGCGTTTTAGGAAAAATCAAGACTTTAGAAAATTTAAACTAAATTAAAACTTGACAAAACAAATACCTTTCTTTTATTTTTAGTATAGTTATAAGTAGGGGGGTAAAGCAAAATTTATATAGATATGGACGAAAAGAAGCAGACGGTGAAGGTAAGCATTCTGGGTGAGGATTATCCGATCAAGGCGGATGCAGATAGAAGCTATATAGTTCAAGTAGCCAAATATGTAGATGCTAAGATGAAAGAGGTGGCTGACAAAGTGTCAGCCCATTCTCCAGTCAAAGTGGCAGTTTTGGCTGCCCTGAATATTGCTGATGAGCTCTACAAAGAAAGATTAGATAAAGAAAAAAAATTATCCGACATAGAGGAAAGGGCCCAATCACTTTTACAATGGTTGGATAACAGGATAATCGAAGAAGAGCTTTAACATATATTTTTGCTTTACCCCACTTTACTTTCTCAAATAAGCGAAGCTTAAAGCTTTGTTCATTTGAAATTTTAAAGTGGGGTATTGTTTTGGAGGTGGAAATATGAACAATCTAATGGTAGTCAGTTTAGGCTTAATTGTAGCTCTGATCGCCTTCTTTTTGGGCTGGTTCTTAAGCCGGAGAATCGGGGAGAAAAAGATAGCTAAGGCGGAGGAATTAGCCAAGAAGATAATTGATGAGGCAGAGAAAGAGGCAGAGATAAAAAAGAAAGAGGCGGCTTTAGAAGCTCGGGACGAATGGTATAAGGCTAAGCAAAACTTTGAAAAGGAGCTTCAGCTAAAAAAAGCAGAATTTCAAAGATTAGAAAAGAGGTTCCAGGACCGAGAAGCCAGCCTGGATAGAAAAGTTGACATTCTCAATAAAAAGGAAAGGGAGGTCCAGAACAAAGAGAAAATCCTTTTTGCCCGGGAGAGAGCTATTACTTCTCAGGAGGAGGAGTTGTCCAGGTTAATTTCTGCTCAGAACAAACAACTGGAAAGAATCGCACAGATGACGCAGGATGAGGCTAAAAAGCTTTTAATGCAAAATCTGGAAGCCCAAGCCCGACAAGAGGCCGCACAAATGATTAAGGAGATCAAGGAAAAGGCAGAGGAAACTGCCGAGAAGGAGGCAAAGAATATCATCATTTCAGCTATTCAAAGATGTGCGGCTGACCATACAGTGGAATCTACCGTATCGGTAGTGAATCTTCCCAACGATGAGATGAAAGGAAGAATAATCGGCAGAGAAGGAAGAAATATCAGATCTTTTGAAACGGAAACCGGAATAGATGTGATTGTGGACGATACACCTGAAGCAGTGATCCTTTCCGGATATGATCCTATCAGGAGGGAAGTAGCCCGAATGGCCTTAGAAAAATTGGTAACCGATGGCAGGATTCATCCAGCCAGAATTGAGGAGGTGGTGTCCAAGGCGGAGAAGGAGATGGAGGTGACCATAAAAGAGACCGGAGAACAAGCCTGCTTCGATGTGGGAATCCACGGGCTCCATCCAGAATTGGTCAAGTTATTAGGAAGGCTTCAATATCGAACCAGCTACGGACAGAATGTTTTGCAACACAGCCAGGAGGTAGCTTTCTTAGCTGGGCTTATGGCAGCAGAATTAGGCTTGGATGCTAATCTAGCTAAAAGAGCCGGGATTTTGCACGATATTGGTAAAGCTGTGGACAAAGAGACTGAGGGAACCCATTCTCAAATTGGCTACAATGTGGCATTAAAATATGGTGAGCATCCATCTGTCTTGAACGCCATTGCTGCTCATCACGAAGATATCCCCCATGAATCTCCCTATTCGATCTTAGTTCAAGCTTCGGATGCCATTTCAGGTGCCAGACCTGGAGCCCGCAGGGAGACTTTAGAAGGCTACATCAAGAGGTTGGAGAAGTTAGAGGAATTGGCTGATTCTTTCAAGGGGGTGGCTAAAGCCTATGCCATTCAGGCTGGAAGGGAGATAAGGATTATTGTGGAGCATCAGCTGATAGACGACGCCAAGGCAAATGAGTTAGCTTCTGAAATAGCCAAAAAGATTGAAGCGGAACTGGAATATCCAGGGCAGATAAAAGTTACAGTGATTAGAGAGACCAGAGCAGTGGAATATGCGAAATAATTGCTGAACTGAATCGTAGGGGCGTGATTCATCACGCCCCGCCTGTGGCGGGGTTCGATAAATCGAACCCCTACAAAAAGGGAGTATTATTGAAAGTACTTTTTATAGCAGACATTGTAGGCAAACCGGGAAGATGGGCAACTTCTCAACTCTTGCCCGATTTGAGGAAAAACCTGGATATAGATTTTGTCATTGCTAATGTGGAGAATTCCGCTGGCGGATTTGGGTTAACCAAAGAGATTTCCCAAAAAATATTCTCTTACGGAGTCGATTGCCAGACCTCCGGAAATCATATCTGGGATCGAAAGGATATATTCCCTTATTTACAGGAGGAATCTCGGCTTTTAAGACCGGCCAATTATCCTTGCCAAGACCCGGGTAAGGGGTCTGGAATATATTCAACCAAAAAGGGTGAAAAAATCGGGGTTTTAAATATCCAGGGAAGGGTTTTCATGAAAGAGATCGATTGCCCCTTTAAAGTATCACTTCAAGAGATAGAGAAGATGAAATCCCAGACCAGTATAATTATTGTGGATATGCACGCTGAAGCTACCTCGGAGAAGATGGCTTTAGCCTGGTATTTGGATGGAAAGGTCTCTGCAATTATCGGAACCCATACCCACGTCCAGACTGCGGATGAGACCATCCTGCCTAAAGGAACCGCTTATTTAACTGATGTGGGTATGGTGGGTCCTCACGAGTCAGTCATAGGGATAAGAAAGGATGATGCTATTCAGAGGTTTCTAACCCAAATTCCACATAAATTCAGATTAGGATTGGAGGATGTTAAATTCTCGGCAGCAGTTGTTGAGGTTGATTCAGCAACTGGAAAAGCAAATAGAATTGAAAGATTAAAAATCGATATGCCCAAGGATTTCTCCTCAAGATTGGATTCTATGCTGAAAACTGAGGAGAGTGAATAAATAAATGTTTTGGGGCTAATGCTGGATCTTGTTTGTTAGTACTCGGGAAATGAGAAAATTGTAAGAGAATTTCTGGAGTGTAAAGCTTCTCCACGTAAGGCAGCTCTGCGTTTGGCAGAAGCCTTGCCTTTGGTCGACTGAAGAAATGTAGGGACAGGTTTTTAAACCTGTCCAGGACAGACCTGAGGGTCTGTCCCTACATTTCTCTTAAGTCACGAACAACACTTGTGACCTATCGGGAAGATTAGGTATCAATCAAATAGTGCCCCAGTTCCGCCAGGGGCGGATCCGCCTGCGGCGGACTTGCTGGGGCATAACTCTGCTAACGATTCCCCTTGACTTTTTCTAATTCTGAGTTATCATTTGATTGATTCAGCCAATACTGAGGGGTGGAATTTGGTCGGCACCAAAAGGAGGTCGACATGACCAATAAGTTATTTGTGTTGGTAATCTTGCTTTCGGTGAGTGTGCCTGCTTTTGCTCAATCAGTGAAGAGCGTCAACCCCGACTCCATCCCCTTCGCCCCGGCAGTCAACTATACTGCAGGAGATGGTCCTACCTCTGTTTTTTGTGCGGATTTGAATGGAGATGGAGATATGGACTTAGCTGTTGCAAATTGGGAGAGCGACAACGTTTCCATTTTGAAAAATAATGGGGACGGCACTTTTCAAGGGACGGTCAACTATGTGACGGGGGATGGCCCCCATTCCGTTCTTTGTGCAGATTTGGATGGCGACTCAGATATGGACTTAGCGGTGGCAAATTGGTGGAGCAAGAGCGTTTCTATTTTGCTGAACAATGGAGACGGAACTTTTCAATCTGCACTTACCTTTGAGGCAGGGGATGGTGCTGCTTCCGTTTTTTGTGCGGATTTAGATGGTGATTTGGATTTGGACTTAGTCGTAGCAAATGAACTTAGCGACAATGTTTCTATTTTAAGCAATAGCGGGGATGGGACTTTTAACCTTGACAGTAACTACGCCTCTGGGGATGGCCCTAACTCCGTTTTTTGTGCGGATTTGGATGGAGATGGAGATTTAGACTTAGCAGTCGCAAATTGGCGGAGCGATAACATCTCCATTTTAAAGAACAATGGCAATGGAATATTTGAACCCGCAGTTAATTATGGCGCAGGCGATGCACCTTATGGTATTTTCTGCTCAGATATTGATGGCGACTCAGATTTAGACATAGTTGTCGCAGACTGTTCTAGCAATAATATTGCCATCTTAAAGAACACAGGCGATGGGACTTTTCCGACCTTAGTCAACTATGCAACAGGGTTTTCACCTTTTTCTGTCTTTTGTGCAGATTTGGACGGGGACTCGCATTTGGACTTGGTTGAGTCAAATTTGGGCAGCAACAATATTTCCGTCCTAAAGAACAATGGTGATGGGACATTTAAAACGCCCATAAATTACGGTGTAGGGGATTATCCTCGTTCTGTTTTTTGTGCGGATTTGGATGGAGATGGAGATTTAGACTTAGCAGTCGCAAATATGGTCAGCGACAATGTTTCTATACTGTTAAACCTAACCAATTCACGCCCAAAGTTATATTCTTTGGTCTCCCCGACAAATAGTGATTCCGTCAAATCACCTTTAACCCTTAACTGGCAAAATGCAATTGACATTGACCCGAATGACACCGTTCGATACGATCTATATCTCAGCCGCTCTATTGTGTTTAATCCAGAGTCGACAGTTGTTTATGATAGCATACCTGACACTACTTTTACAGATAGTTTAGACAGTGGTTTCTGGCATTGGAAAGTTAAAGCCTATGACAAATGGGGAGCGACAAGATGGTCAGACCAGACCTGGAGCTTCTACGTATTCGAGCTTGGAGACGTCAACGCAGACGCCAATATTAATTTGGTAGATGTTATCTATTTAGCCAACTATGTTTTAAAAGCAGGTTCTTCTCCCATTCCTATGGCATCAGCAGATGTGGATTGCGATGGTAAATACACTTTGGTGGATGTGATTAAATTAGCCCGGTATGTTCTGTTCGGTGAACCTTTTCCGTGTTAGTAGGCTGTAGGGACAGGTTTTTAAACCTGTCCAGGACAAACCTAAAGATATGTCCCTACATTGTTTGACAAAGGTTTGGGACAACCTGTGTTAGCGAATCAGCAAGAAAAACGACAAGAACAATGAATGACAAATTAAAAGAAATATACGAATTGAATGGGTCACTCCTGCAATTAGCTGAAAACCTGTATGATGAGTTGTTTATTAAGAGAGGAATAACACCCTCAGAGGATCTTGCTCTATTGCGTTTCTTCTTTATAAAGGCATATAAAACTGCAAAAGCAGTTGTTTTTCTTTTTCAAGAAGGTTATCCTGAAGACGCCTTCGTTTTAGTGAGAACCATTTTTGAGATACTAGTGAACTCATGTTACGTATTTGAAAGCGATTCCACAAAGAGGGCACGAGCTTTTGAAAACTATGGAAAATTCAGAAGAAAAAACAAAATCGAGATAGTAATTGATTTGTATAGAAAAAAAATGATAGAAAACAAAGAATTCGAAGAAGAACTCAAAAAGCTGGAAGCGGAGTGCAATAACTTAGAAAAAGATTACCAGATTAGTGAAGCTAAGGCCCTGTGGCACAATAAGAACTTAGAAGACCGTTCCAGAGACGTGGGTTTAGTCGATCTTTATAATACTCTATATCACATGTGCTCACTTTACTGTCATAGCTCCTGGGCCAGCTCTAGATCATTCTTTTTTGAAACTGATAAAGGCTGGTTTTTTGGTATAAAACCAGACTCCGATGAAGAACTTTCGGAGTTGGTATTGATTTCCTTGTTTGATTTATTTATACGAATGGTGCAAGAGTTTGACCATCGGTTTGAGTTGGGATACCAAAATAAGATTTCAGACTTGAGGAACAGTTTGCAAAATCTATGCACAAACAGGATAATGTAGGGACAGGTTTTTAAACCTGTCCAGGACAGACCTGAAAGGCTTGTTGAAGAGGTTACTCTTTGAGGCGGGATGAATTCCCGCCCCTAGGGGAGATAATGATTTATCATCTATAAGGCAGGGCCTTTAGCCCTACCAACAAGGTTTTTCTGGAAAGGATAAATAAGTTGGCAGAGATAATCGATGGGAAAAAGATTTCTGATGAGATAAAAAAGGATATTAAAGCTGAAGTTGGGAGACTGAAATCGAAAGGGATAACAGTCGGGTTGGCGGCAATTCTGGTGGGGGATAATCCGGCATCCCAGGTTTATGTGGCAAGAAAATCCAAAGCTTGTGGTGAAGTCGGAATATATTCTGAGGTGAAAAGATTTCCCAAAGAGATGACAGAATCTGAGCTTTTATCAGAAATAGAGATATACAATAAGAAACCAGAAATAAATGGGATTTTGGTGCAACTTCCTCTTCCCGGTCATATCAGCGAGGAAAAGATTATAACAGCCATAGATCCAAAAAAAGATGTAGATGGTTTCCATCCTTACAATGTGGGGATGATGGTAGCCGGCAAACCGATCTTTTTGCCCTGCACCCCTTATGGGATTCAGGAACTATTATACAGAAGCGGAAATGACCCATCCGGTAAACATGTGGTAATATTGGGACGGGGAAACCTTGTGGGAAAGCCTTTGTCTGTAATGCTCTCCCAGAAAGCCAAAGGGGCTAATGCTACGGTCACTTTATGTCATACTGGAACTGTTGATTTGTCCAAATTCTCCCAACAAGCAGATATCCTCATAGTGGCAATGGGTAAAGCAAAATTTGTTACCAAAGATATGGTCAAGCCTCAAGCCGTGGTGATCGACGTGGGGATAAATAAGGTAGAGGATCTTTCCTCAGAAAAAGGATATAAATTAGTTGGGGATGTAGATTTTGATGAGGTGAGTAAAGTAGTCAAGGCGATCACCCCAGTTCCCGGTGGAGTGGGACCAATGACCGTGGTGATGCTTTTATGTAATACTTTAAAAGCAGCCAAGATGCAAAGAGGGCTCTAAGCTTCTATAATAAATGTCACAAAGGGTTTCCATTAGAAAACATAACAATAGCAGAGAGATCTTTGAAAAAGTGGAAGAAAGTGGTTGGGAAAGGGTGCCTCACCTGCGAAAAATCAACCTCTTTTACTCTTATCCGGTTCCCTCTCCCCTTGTGGGAGTGCGTATACATCTTCGAAGGGTTGGGGGTGAGGGGGGGGTCACCCTCCCCTTACCCTTCGAGTCTGAGCCTCAGGGTCGAAGACCCCTCCCATCAAGGGAGGGGATCTAGAAGCCTTCGTCGGCATCTGTAAGAGGTGGGACAGCCTTGAAAAACAAGTTTTTCAGAGATCTCGCAAAAAATATCTTGACATCTCATTGCTGATGCTTTATACTGCAAATGGCGAAGTTAACTATTCGCTGAGGAGCTTTTTTGACTGCGGGTTAACGGTTTTATAAGAAAATAGGCGTTAGGTCAGTCTAACGCCGGCTTATGCATTTTTCTTCGGTCTTACGCAGGACGAATTCTAAAGTATCCTTCGGACTAAGAGGTTGCATATCCCGGAAACTTTCACTAATCGCCTATTAGCTGGTATCGATCCCGCTCTTAGCGGCATTGAGCCAGAGGGTTAAAATGTCTTTCCCAGAAAGGAGAAAAAAGGGATGAAGGCAAGTAAGTTATACGTCGGCAACCTCAATTACGACACCTCCGAGGAGGCTTTAAGGGAGCTATTTGCTCAGCACGGAAATGTTCTTTCTGTGACCTTGATCGGAGGAAAAGGATTCGGCTTTGTGGAAATGGATTCCCCGGAAGCAGCTCAGACTGCTAAGGACGCTCTGGATGGAACCGATTTCGACGGTCGCACCATCCGGGTGGATGAGGCTCGTCCGCAAGAGAAAAGAGAAAGAACTGATTTCCGAAGGGGAGGAGCAGGAGGAGGAAGGGGAGGAGGAGACTTCACAAAGAAAAGACGACCACGCTGGTAGTCTATCTTCCGCCTCTGGCAGAAGGTAATTGAAGAAAAATCAGCTGTAGGGACAGAACAGTGTTCTGTCCCTACTTATGAGAATTTTTCTTAATCGACCTTTACTCAGCGTCCCGCCCGAACAAAGGCTGCCTTTACGGACGGGACGCTTAATTTTATCTCCGTTCAAAATCAAAATCCATGATTGCAGGATGTTCCTGTTAGGTAGCACCTGCCATATCAGTAAAAAATAGTTGATAATTTGATTACAAAAGATTATATTGATTAAAAAATTGTTCACTATATTGTAAATTGCATCCTGCCAGGTCTGAGAACTTTATAGAATAAAAAAGGAGGAGCTTCATGCCCCAAAGAAGTTTTCTTGTCGGAATGTTTCTCTTTATCTTTATTTTTATGCCTATGACTATTACCTGGTCTCAAACAAAACAGAATCAAATCATCTCTCTTAGCGATTCTATTGGTCCGGAAATCGATGCAAAAGAGAAGGAAACCTATCACCTTTTCCCGGATATTAAAGGTTTCCAATCAGCTCAGTTCTCTCCTCTCTCTGGTTCTAAATTCCGCTTAGCTTATAGCTATTTGGAAGATTCCAGACTACAGAACAAATCCACAAAAATTTCTTCAGATGCTTTCCACTTGACCCAGCTACACGTGAAATTGACCGACGAATATCTTCACTATGCCAGCCTTGAACCTCAAGCATTGCAAAAGGAAAATGTTTTTGTTTATCACTCAGCTCTTAAGTATGCCTCCGAGACCAGATATGGCTTAACCTCACAACTTTTGGACGATTTAATTCGGGATTATCCTGAATCACCTGAAGCCTCAAAAGCTCAAGAGTATCAACCGGGCATTCAGCGGATCCTGAAATCAAAGAAAGTCTTGATCTGGAAAGGTTCTCTTTTGGACCAGAGTGGAAGAACAGAGCTTCTAATTTTCAGCGGGTATTATGGTATATGGTTAGGGATTGCTACTCCCATCTTTTTGGAAGCATCATCTGCTGAAGCTTTTGGTGTGGGGCTTTTGTTAGGAGGTCCTTTGGCTTTAACATTTACTCATTATGTAACTAAAAATGCAAATGTGAGCAAGGGAAAAGCAACTATTATCTCTTTAGGGGGACATTTGGGGACTTGGCAGGGGGTAGGGTGGGGTCTGGTTTCTGATCAGGAAGGAAAGGATATTGTGTGGATGGGGGAATTGGGAGGTTTAGCCGGGATCGGAGTAGCAACTCTTTTGACTAATATGACAGATTTTTCTGAAGGGCACGCTGCGTTAACTAGTTCCGGACATCAATGGGGTGCTTGGTTTGGTCTGGTCTGGGCAGTTATTGCTGGTGACGGAGGGAAAGATTTACTGCGGGATATGCTCATAGGAAGCGATTTGCTTATTCTGGGCACCGGTCTGACGACCAAAGATGTGAAGATGAGTAGAGCCAGAGTGAGGTTGATTAATTTGGGAGGAGATTTAGGAATTGTCTTTGGGTTTGGGATTGACTTATTGCTTCAGCCGGAGGAGACATCGACGATTATGGCAATTGCGGGTATGGGAAGTGTCGGAGGATTAACTTTGGGAACAATTCTCACCAAAAATTATGATAAAGACAAAGAGCTTACTTTTTCACCTAAAATAAATCAGTTTTTTGAATTCTCTTTATTAAAAGATAATCAAGTCAAGGCATCTTTCCCAAATCTTTCCCTTCAAAAAGACCCATTTAACAAAAAAGGCCTGATTCCTGAAATTAGTCTAAAATTCAAATTTTAGTCTCTATTTCTTAAGAGTTTGCAAACATTTCTATAAAGGGGAAGGGGTGAAATAGAACGATTTTGTATGATAAACAATGTCCTATAATATATATTATGTAAACTTACATCTAAATAAGCTTAATTGCATTTATTAACTCTTACTTTCCCTCCTACCTTACCACCAGATTTATCAGCTTATTGGGGACGTGGATGGTTTTGACGATGCGTTTGCCTTGAATGAAATTCTTGACTTTATCGTTCTCTAACGCCATTCTCTCAATTTGCTCTTTTCCCGTATTCTGAGGGACTTCAAGTGTTGCTCTAATCTTGCCATTAACCTGAATTACCACAGTAACCTGCTCCTCGATCACAGCCTTTTTATCATATTCAGGCCATTGGGACTTAAAGATGGACTCTTTATAACCAAATCTCTCCCAGAGCTCCTCTGCTAAGTGTGGCGTAAATGGGGCTAAAATCTGGGTTAGCTTCTCTACACAATAGGAATAAATCTGAGAGCTTTCTGGATTAAGTCCCTGTAGCTGGTTCAAAAATTCCATCATAGACGCAATCGCAGTATTGAATTGTAGTGTAAGGATATCCTCAGATACCTTTTTTATGGTCTGGTGTAGCTTTCTATAAGTTGTTTTAACATCATCACTTAAGGCTTCTAATTTAAACTTTCGATTTAAATCTGTTATCTTTACTTTTGAAGCAAAATTGTATATCCGGTTCAAAAACCTTGAGGCTCCAATGGTTCCTTCTCCAGTCCACAGTATTTCCTTTTCAGAGGGGGCGGCAAAATAAACAGCGATTCTGGAGACATCTACCCCATTTTCATTCATCAAATCAATGGGAGAAACAGCATTCCCCTTGGATTTGGACATCACCTCTCCGTTTTGATCTAAGACCATTCCGTGATTGAAAAGCTCTGTGGCTGGCTCATCCACAGGGAGCCAACCGATGTCAAAAAGAAATTTGGTGAAGAATCTAAAATACAATAGATGTCCAGTAGCATGCTCTGCTCCTCCTATATATTTGTCTACCGGAAGCCACCAAGCTACCTTCTCTTTTGAAAAAGGTTCTCGGTCATTTTTTGGGTCGGTATATCTAAAAAGATACCAGGATGAACAGACAAATGTATCCATTGTATCCGGGTCCCTCTGGGCTTTCCCTTTACACCTGGGGCAGGTGGTTTCACGAAAACTCTTAACATCCTCCAGAGGTGACCTTCCTTTGGGAAAAAAATCTATATTCTCTTTAGGCAATAAGACTGGCAAAATTTTTTCTGGAACAGCAACAGTCCCGCATTTTTCGCAATGAATCATCGGGATAGGTGCACCCCAGTATCTCTGACGAGAAATAAGCCAATCCCTCAATTTATAATTAGTCTTTTTTCTTCCAATTCCGATTTTTTCAACATAATCTGTCACCTCGTCGATCCCTTTTTTTGACCACAGACCGTCAAACTTATCAGAATTGACCATTATTCCTGGCTCTTCATAAGCCTGCTCCATTTTGTCTGATGACAAGTTAACATCCTTGGGTTGAATAACCACGTTAACGGGGATTTTATACTTCTTGGCAAATTCAAAATCCCTCTGATCATGGCCCGGCACACCCATAACTATTCCGGTCCCGTATGTAGCCAACACATAATCTGCCACCCACAACTGCACCTTCTCTCTGGACAAAGGATTTATAGCATATCTACCGGTGAAAACACCTTCCTTTTCATCAGTGTCTGATTTGTTTGTAGGGGCTTGATTTATCAAGCCCCGCCGTGGCGGGATTCGATGAATCGAACCCCTACATAAAGATGATTTCTTTATATAATCCTCCACCTGTTTTTTATATTTAGGTTCCATTGAGAGAGTAGACAAAATTGGACTTTCCGGTGAGATAGCCATAAAGGTAACTCCATAGAGAGTGTCGGGCCTGGTGGTGAAAACTGAAATTTGTTCTCCACTCCCTTCGATGGTGAAATCGACCTCAGTGCCAACAGATTTCCCGATCCAATTCTTTTGCATTATCTTTATATTCTCGGGCCAACCAGAAAGCTTGTCCAGATCGTTCAAAAGCCTTTCTGCATAATCGGTGATTTTGAAAAACCACTGCTCCAGCTCTTTTTTGGTTACCTCCTCCTCACACCTCCAGCATCTTCCCTGAATGACCTGTTCATTAGCTAAAACAGTATTGCAATGAGGGCACCAGTTCACTTGTGATTTTCCCCGATAAGCCAAATCATGTTCATAGAGCTTCAAAAACATCCACTGAGTCCATTTATAGTAATCCGGAAGACAGGTTATCACCTCTCTATCCCAGTCAAAGCTGACCCCTGATCTTTTTATTGTCTCCCTGGAGTTTTCGATATTGTTCAAAGTCCATTGCTCAGGGTTGGCTTTGTGCTTTATGGCGGCTTCCTCAGCCGGGAGGCCAAAGGCATCCCAGCCAAAGGGATGAAGAACCTGATAACCATTCATCATCTTGTATCGGGCGATAACATCCCCGATTATGTAATTTCTAAAATGTCCAATGTGAATATCTCCGGAAGTGTAGGCGAACATCACCAGCATATAGTATTTTTTCCGTGGAGGCTCGATGGTCTTATAAAGCTTTTGCTCTTCCCATCTTCTTTGCCACTTTTCTTCTATCTCTTTGAATGGATACATTTGCATCTGTTTTTAATACTCCTATATTTAAGATTTGTAGGGGCTTGATTCATCAAGCCCGTTTTTTTTCGGGTCGGATAAATCCGACCCCTACAACTCTTTTTAAGGATACAATCTATAAATCATCCTCGGAAAAGGTATTGTCTCCCGGATATGGGGAAGCTTGCAGATCCAAGCCAAAGTCCTTTCCACTCCTAATCCAAATCCAGAATGGGGAACCGAACCATATTTCCTTAAATCCAAATACCATTTATACGCATCTAAGGGTAAATTTTCTTCTTCTATCCTCTGAACCAAACTGTCGTAATCATCATTACGCTGTGAACCACCAATTATCTCCCCATAACCTTCGGGAGCCAATAAATCTGCACATAATACTAAATCGGCTCTTTGGGGATGGGGCTTCATATAGAAAGCCTTGGTCTTTTTGGGATAGTTGCAGATAAATAATGGCTTCTCATAAAGATTGGAAAGAATGGTCTCATCATCTCCTCCCAGATCCGATCCCCCTTCGATCTTACTCCCTTTCTCTTTTAAAAGCTTTATAGCATCGTCATAGGACATCCGAGGGAAAGGTCTTTTTATCTTCTCCAGCTTGGTTATATCTCTTTCCAAAAATTCCAGTTCTTTTTTACTTTTTTCTAAAATCCAGGCTACAATATATTCTACGAATTCTTCCTGGAGAGAAAGATTTTTTCCATTATCATAAAAAGCCATCTCCGCCTCCACCTGCCAGAATTCAGTGAGATGCCTTCGGGTCTTTGATTTCTCCGCTCGGAAGCTCGGACCGAAGCAATACATCCTTCCAAAAGCCATACAGGCAGCTTCGTTATATAATTGACCGGTCTGGGCTAAATAGGCTGTGCCCAAATCGTAATACTGGGTCTCAAAAAGTGTGGTCGCAGTTTCGCCGATAGCTCCGGTTAAAATCGGGGTATCGATTAAAATAAAATTATTCTCATAAAAGAAAGTTCGGATAGCATAGATCAATTCATTTCTCACCCTCATTATCGCTTGTTGCCTTGAAGACCTGAGCCAGAGATGACGGTTGTCCATAAGAAATGCGGTTCCGTGAGGCTTGGGTGTTATGGGGTAATCCTGGGCTATCTGGATGATTTTTACATCGGACAAAGTAAGCTCGTATCCACCTGGCGCCCTTTTGTCCTCCCGGACAACTCCTTTGACCTCCAGAGAGGATTCCTGGGTCAGTTGGTCGTAAGTATTGAAAACCCCCTCTGAAACCTCCCCCTTGCTCATCACTGACTGAACGATTCCGGTCCCATCCCTAACTAAAAGAAAATGAATTTTCCCGCTCGACCTTTTATTATAAAGCCAGCCCTTGATGCAGACTTCTTTTCCTACATACTTGTTTAAGTCTTCAATATAACAGTAGCACATATTTTATTCCCTTCCCTTCCCTGACACTCGGAATTCTGTAGGGACAGACGTTCAGGTCTGTTCTGGACAGGTTTAAAAACCTGTCCCTACATTATCCTGTTTGTGCATAAATTTTTCAACCTTTTCCTTAAGTTCTGAAATGTTATTTTGGTATCCCAAGTTAAATCGACAATCAAACTCTTGAATAATCTTAATGAAAAAATCAGACAAATAAATTAAAACGTTTTTTGTAAATTTGTCGTCTGGCTTTTTGTCAAAAGACGGACCTTTGTCAGTTTCAGAAACGAATGACATACAGCTCCTAATGTCAGTATGGGTATAAAGGCAACTTATCCAATAAAATGTAAGATATTCCCAAGTTAAATCTACTTCTTTAGAAAGTTCTGATAAATGTTTTTTGGGCCACATAAGCGTGTCTCTGCTAATCTGAGGATCTTTTTCTAAGGTATCGCACTCATCTTCTATCTTTTTCAGTGCTTTTTCGACTTCTCTATCTTCTATCATTCTTTCTCTATTCCAAGCAGCCATTTTCCTGAATTGTTTTCTTTTCTTTAATGCATCATAGAGTATAAAAGCTCTTGCTCTCTCTATGGGATCACTTTTAGATATGTAAAATGATTTCACTACTATCTCAAAAATGGTTCTCACTAAAACCAAGGCATCTTCAGGATGACCTTCTTGACAAAGAAAAACAACTGCTTTTGCAGTTTTTGATGCCTTTGCAAAGAAAAAACGCAACACACCAAGATCGGGTGAGAGTGTTATTGGTTTCTTAATAAGCTCACCTTGCAAGTTTTCAGCTAATTGCAGGAGTGAGTTATTTAATTCGTATATTTCTTTTAATTCCTCATTCATTTTTCTTGTTGTTTTTCTTGGTGATTCGCTAACACAGGTTGTCCCAAAGCCTTGTCGAACAATGTAGGGACAGACCTTCAGGTCTGTCCTGGACAGGTCTAAAGACCTGTCCCTACATCTTTTCTTCCTCCCTGATCAGCCAATTGATCAAGGCGCTGATGATGCTTATTAAAAGAGCTGCTAAGACCGCTTTCCAGAAGCTCTGTATTTCGAAGCCCGGAACTAAACCCGAGACCACGTAAAGAATAAAGCCATTTATTACGAAAAGAAAAAGTCCCAGAGTAAAAATATTTAAAGGCAAAGTCAAAAAGACCAAAATCGGCCTTAAGAAAACATTCAATATCCCCAAGATCAAGCTCCCCAAAATCAAAGCTTTTAGATTGTTAATATATATCAGATTAAAAAGATTGGCAACAATAAAAATCGCCAAACTTAAGCCAAACCATCTTAAAAGAAATCTTTTCATATCGTGCTCCTACGGAATAGCTATAACGATTTTGGAAACCTTATTGGCAGGGCTAAATGCCCTGCCCTATTGTTTATTGACGTCTATAGAGGCAGGAATTCATCCCGCCTTGGGTTTAGCTAAGACAGTTCCTGTAGAAAATTTATTTATGATCCTTCCTTTCATATCCTCAATCCAGAAAAGTCTACCATTATTTAACTTGATGTGCGTGGTCAAAGCCGAATCTAAAAGATACATTCCGATCCTTTCTAAAGCAAAGGGATTTAGGTCCAGTAGGGGCGTATTGCAATACGCCCCTACTATCTGGTCATCTGAAAAAGAATCCCCTGGCTCCTGATGAGATCCACCGCTGGCGAAAATGGTGTAAGCTCTTTCGTATCCTGTTTTTTTTGCCATCTCTTGAACTTTCGTATTATACTTTCCGAAGGGATAGGATAAAAAAACCACCCTCTTCCCTATTTTATCCTCCAGTGTTCTTTTCGAATAAGAAAGCTCATATTCTAAAGATTTACTATCCAACTTAGTTAAATCCGGATGGTTCACCGTATGGGAGCCGAAAGTAAAACCATATTTTGCTAACTCTTGGATCTGTTCCCAGGAAAGATGCCTAAATCTTTTACCCCAGGTTACATCCCAATCGTTGAATTTTCCTACGTAGCCGGTGATAACAAAAACTGAAGCCACAAAACCATATTTTTGCAAAATAGGAAAAGTAAATTTATATACCGATTCATAGCCATCGTCAAAGGTGATGACCACTCTTTTGTCCGTTACAATTGGTTCGGTATCCGGTGGATTGGACGACGGAAGATCTTTTTTTGGTAGGGGCACGGTGCACCGTGCCCCTACTGTCTTATTTCTTGTAGCTGAATCCTCTGCAAGTTGCTGAAGAAATGCATCCTCTAAAGATATGGATTTATATCCGTTCTCAAAAAGATATTTCATCTGATTTTCAAACTGTCTTGTTTTTTGTCTGGTGATCCCCCATTCGAAGCTATCATCTACTTTGTGATACACCAGAATGTAGGGGTGGAGCTTGTTAAGCTTTGCGAAATCCCCCGCCAGAGGCGGGGGATCTCCACCTAGGGCGGAGATGAACTCCGCCCCTACGTGTTTTGTTTTTTTTCCTTTGAATTTGATCAACCAGACAAGATAAAGAATCAAGCTCAAAAGAAAAAAAACTAAAAGAATATAAAGATAGAGCGTAAATACTGCTTTGTTCAGGCAATTAAAGGCATAAAAGTATCACAGGTTGTCCCAGCCTGTGATCCGCCTGAGGCGGACAAGTTGAGACAACTTGTGTTACCGGGTTAGAATAAGCCCCAGTTGATCTTCTGGGTCAAGGTTTGTGGAACGGGCCCCAATATCACCACAGAAAGTTTATCCGAATCCAAAAGCCGGTTAGCCACCTCCACTACATCTTTGGCTTTAACCTTCTCGATAGAAGCAATGCTATTTTTCAAGCTAAGATATTCGCAAACATAGATCTCCTGTCGGGCTAATCTATTCATTCTACTGGAGGTGCTCTCTGAACTTAAGATTAAATTCCCTTTTAAATGATATTTGGCGTTCTCCAGTTCGGTTAAAGAGAGGCGGTTATTTTTAATCTTAGCAAATTCTTTTAAAACTAACTCTATTGCTCCTTTAACTTGCTTCTGGTTGGTCCCTAAATAGATTCCAAAAATGCCTGCGTCTTTAAAAAAGTCGATGAAGGAGTAAACATTATAAGCCAACCCCTTTTCCTCTCGGATAATCTGAAAAAGTCGGGAGCTCATTCCTCCACCTAAGATATTGCTTAAAACCAAAGCTGGATATTTCTGGGGATGTTTAAAATGAAATCCAGGAAAGCCCAAGCAGATGTGGGTCTGAGCGATCTCTCTTTTTACCACCGTTTTCTTACCGGACTTGGGAGGAGTCCCTTCGAGTGTAGAAGGTTGACCAATATTAGGAGCTTTGACCATAGGTGGATCCGCCTTTGGCGGAAAAGTCAATTTACTCTCCACGATTCTGGTTAACTTTCGGTGATCCAGATTCCCCGATGTCGCCACCACTATCTTGGGGGGAACATAGTTTTTAGACATATAATTTAAAACCTCATTCCTCTCCAGACTCAACACACTCTTCACGGTCCCCATAATGGGTCTTCCGAAGGAATTGTCACCCCATAAGTTCTGAACGAAAAGATCAAAGATGAAATCCGCGGGTGAATCCTCCGCATCTTTGATCTCCTCGATGATTACTCCTTTTTCTTTCTGGAAATCTTTGGGATCAAATAAAGGATTTAAAAGAATATCGGATAAAACATCCAGAGCTTCTTCCGAATGTTCATCTAAAGCTTTAGCATAATAACAGGTCTGTTCTCTGCCGGTGAAAGCGTTTAGAATTCCTCCGATCGATTCCAATGCTAATGCAATCTGTTTAGCACTTCTTTTCTTGGTTCCCTTAAAGAGTATGTGCTCGATGAAGTGAGAGACTCCATTTTCTTTTGCCTTTTCATCCCTGGACCCCACATTTATCCATATTCCAATGGAGACTGAAGGAACTGAGGGAATCGTCTCGCTTAGCACTCTGATCCCATTTTCCAAAACGGTCTTATTATATACCGGTCTCATCTTGTCCATCATAATTCTCTCCGTTTTGTAGGGGCGTGATTTATCACGCCCGCTCGGGTCGCATAAATGCGACCCCTACAATAAGATAAAGGTATCGCCTGTGGCGAACACTCCAATTGAAGTCTCATTTTTTTCTGATCCTTGTGGGGGTGTGGGGCAAACAGGCTTTTCGAGAGAGTTTTATTTTTCCATCAGAATCTATCCCGATAACCTTGACCAAGATCTCATCCCCCATCTTAACTATGTCCTCTACATTCTGGACCCTCTTGGAATCCAGCTCCGATATGTGTACCAGCCCTTCCTGTCCCGGGATTATTTCCACAAATGCGCCAAAGGGCATAATCCTTTTCACTTTCCCGGTGTAAACTTTATTCATCTCCGGCTCTTCTACTAACTTTAAGATCAAATCCTGTGCTATCTCCAAAGCTTTCTGATCAGGAGTGGCGATAAAGATGGTGCCATCATCCTCTATGTCGATTTTGGCTCCGCTCTTCTCTATGATACTTCTTATCATCTTTCCTCCGGGTCCGATCACTTCTCCGATTTTATCTACTTTAATTTTTAAGATAACGATTCTGGGAGCATAGACCGAAAGTTCAGACTTGGGCTTAGCAATGGTCTTCTCCATCACATCTAAGATATAAAGTCGGGCATCTTTGGCTTGAACTAAAGCCTGTTTTATAAGCTCTAACTCCAGACCAGATATCTTTATATCCATCTGAAAGGCAGTGATCCCCGCTCTGGTTCCGGCAACCTTGAAATCCATATCCCCGAAATGATCCTCCACTCCCAAAATATCGGTAAGGATAACTGCTTTGTCATACTCTTTAATCAGGCCCATAGCAATTCCGGCTACCGGAGCTTTAATCGGCACACCAGCATCCATCAGAGATAAAGAGCTTCCACATACAGTGGCCATAGAGGAGGAGCCATTGGATTCCAGTATATCTGAGACGATACGGACGGTGTAAGGGAAAACCTCCTCTTTGGGGATAACTGATTGGATGGATCTCTCTGCTAAAGCCCCATGCCCGATCTCTCTTCTTCCTGGACCTCTAACCGGCCGGGATTCCCCCACGCTAAAAGGGGGGAAGTTGTAATGCAACATATAACTTTTGGTCGATTCCCCTTCTAAATCATCGATTCTTTGTTCATCCATTTTGGTTCCCAGGGTGGTCACAGCTAAGCATTGAGTCTGACCTCGGGTGAAAAGGGCAGAGCCATGAGTCCGAGGTAAGATCCCGATCTCGCAGCTAATCGGTCTTATGGTTTTATCATCACGACCATCGATTCTTCTTTTAGTTTCAATAATCATCTGCCGCATATCCCTTTTTTCGATCTCCTGCAGAATTTTGAAAACTTCGGTCTCTCTTTCTGGTGACCAAATTTTCTCCTGCCCGTCCATAGTCTGATTATCGATAGTCATCGGGGCGAATTTCTCGCTTAATTTTTGGATTATATCCTGATAAAGATCATCTAAAATCTTCTGGCGAGCAGTCTTATCCGTAGTATGGTTGGCCTCTTTGATTTTATCTGAGGCAAGTTCTTCCACTAACTTAACCAACTCCGAATCAAGTGACACAACTTCGACTTTCTTTTTCGGTTTACCACATCTTTGGGCCAATTCCTTTTCTATTTGAATAATCTTTTTTATCTCTTGATGACCCAATTCTAAAGCTACAAGAAGGTCATCCTCAGAGATCTCCTGACAAGCCCCTTCCACCATAATGATGCTCTCCTCTGTCCCAGCTACTATCAAATTGATATCACTTTCCTCCAGTTCAGAGAAGGTAGGATTTACCACATATTTTCCATCTATTCTCCCTATCCGAACAGCTCCGATTGGTTTCTCAAAAGGGATTTGAGATAAAAGTAAGGCTTGCGAAGCGCCGATAATCCCCAAAACATCTGCATCATTTTCCTGATCCGAAGACAAAACCATAACCATCACCTGAACCTCGTTAAAATAACCCTCGGGGAAAAGAGGCCTTAATGGTCTATCGATCAATCGAGCACTTAAAACCTCTTTCTCTGATGGTCTTCCCTCTCTTTTAAAGAATCCTCCTGGAATTTTCCCGGCAGCATAAGCCTTCTCCCGGTAATCAACAGTCAAAGGTAAAAAATCCTGGGGCTTTTGGCCTTCCCCTTCTTTCTTTTTATCTTTGGAGCATACACAGGTAGCCAAGATCATAGTATCTGCTAATCGGACTGTAACGGAACCATCAGCCTGCTTGGCTACCTTGCCGGTTTCGATAGTCAGTCGTTTGCCACCAATCTCCAGTTCCGCTCTTTCTATTCTATTTTCTGATTCTGACATTTATTTCCTCAAGTTAAGTTTTTCGATGATTCTTTTGTAACTCTCCAGATCAGACCTTTTTAAATAATCCAAAAGCCTTCTCCTTTTACCCACCATCTTCAAAAGCCCTCTTACCGAGTGGAAATCCTTGGGGTGGGATTTCAAATGGTTGGTTAGATCATTTATCCTCTCAGTCAGCAAAGCGATCTGAACTTCAGGTGTTCCAGTATCCTTTTCATGCTTTTTAAATTGATCTACCAATTCCTTTTTCCTATGTTTTGCTAAAGGCAAGAATACCTCCTTTTCTTGATAAAAACATTTTTGCTTTTCTTTCGTCATCTCTTAATTGTTCTTTCAAGGCATCGATATTTTCGAATTTTTCATTTGATCTTATTCGGTCCAAAAGAAAAACACCAACTTTTTTTACATCCTTTTTAGGTCGGTAATCGAAAACATTGACTTCCAAAGACCTTCCTTTGTTGGGCAAGATGGAGCTTTTACCAGAGTAGAACATCCCAGAATACAAACTGTTTTCTATTTGCACCAAAGATGTATATACGCCGTCCTGAGGTAGGAGTTTTTTTTCAGAAACCGCCAGATTCATAGTGGGATAACCCATCTTTTTGCCTAAACCACTGCCAGGTATCTTAGCCCCGTATATAGGGTAGCTATGTCCTAACATATGAATTGCTTTTGTAAAGTCACCGTTCAACAATTCCTTTCTTATCCGGGTGCTTTTAATAGGTAAATCATCATTTTTAACCGGCAGAACTGTCTCCAAGCTGAAACCGTATTTTTGGCTTGCTTTTCTCAAAAGTTCTTTTCTTCCCTCTCTATTTCTTCCGAAGGCGTGGTCATAGCCAATAACCAAATCACCGATATTCAATTTATCTATTAGGATCTTCTGAATAAATTCTTCGGCGCTGTAACCGGATAGCTCCTTGTCGAAATTTAAAACTAAAGTTTCATCTATACCTAATTTCTCCAATAGAAAAAGTTTCTCCTCCAATGTGGTCAGGATTTTTGGCGCACTTTTGGGTGCCACCACACTCTGGGGATGAGGCTCAAAAGTGACCAATACACTTTTTTTCTTTTTCCTTTTAGCTTTCCCCACTAATTTTTTTATTATCCGCTGGTGACCCCGATGGACTCCATCAAAGGTGCCCACAGTCACCACCGGTTGTTCAAAAGGGAAATAGTCAACTTTCCTTAAATCAAAGCATACATTCATTAAACTAACACCCTTCGATATTGGAAGACTTTTTCTTTTCCATCTAATCGCCATAAGTCTTCCGATGAAACCAAAGATTCTCCTATCGCCAAAATAGTTCCTTCTCTGTCCTTTAATCCTATCTTTTCCCTCGGGCTAAATCCCTTTTCTATGGATATTATATCTTCTCTTTTAAGCTCTGGACCGTTTTTTATTTGGGTTTTAAACTCCTCGGTTACCACTATAGCTGGTAGATTTCCTAATACCTGTTCCCAGGGAACAAGAATTCGGAGTATCCCATTTCCATTTGTGGCTCTTTTTACTTCCTCTAATTCATAAACATCCTTCAGCTCAAAAGGCCCCACTCTGGTTCTGCACAGGGAGAAAAGATGGGCCCCGCATCCTAATTTCTCTCCGATATCATAAGCTAAGCTTCTGATATAAGTCCCCTTGGAACAGGTGACCTTGATCACGATATAAGGAAGCTTAATTTCCTTTACTTCTATTTCTTTTATTTCTACTCTTCTTTTTCTTACCTCAATTTCTTCTTTTTTTCTGGCATACTGATAAAGCTTTTTTCCTTTATACTTTATGGCTGAATACAAAGGAGGGGTCTGCCAGCATTGTTCCTTGAAAGAAAGAACTGTTTCTTTTATTTTTTCGCCGTCAAGCTTTAGGTTATTTGTTTTTTTGATTATTATTCCCTGGGCATCATAGGTATCGGTTATCTCCCCTAACTTAATTTTAGCTAAGTATTCTTTATCCCAATCCACGAGAAATTGAACTGTTTTCAAAGCGTCGCCTAAACAAAATACCAAAACCCCACTGGCACCAGGATCCAGAGTCCCTATATGCCCTATCTTTTTATATTTCAATATATTACGCAACTCATCTAAAGTATCATGTGAAGTTGGTCCCACCTCTTTATTAACTGCTAAAAGACCATGATAGTTTTTATTATCCATCGTTTTCAAAACTTCAGACTCTAACCTCCTCTTTTTTAACTTCTTTCTTTCTTAGGATTTTCAATATGGCTTGAATAACCTTTTCTTTTAGGACCGGGATAGAGTCCTTTGAGGATAAACCAGCTGCATTTTTATGCCCTCCTCCTCCAAAGGATTTAGCCAAAACCCCGACATCAACAGTATTCTGCGATCTTAGACTTACCTTGGTTATTCCATCTTGTGTCTCCAGAAACAAAGCTCCGATTTTTACTCCATATAAAAACAAAGAATAATCTACAAAACCTTCAATGTCCTGAGATTTCACCTCGAAATCTTTAAGCATTTTCTGATTTATGGTTAGAAAACAGACGCCTGGGGGAAAGAGTTCCAGATTACGGAGAGTCTCCCCCAAAATCTTTAAGCTATTGGGAGAATGATTAAAATAGATCTGGTTGGTAATAAATTGGGGATCCACACCGAATTTCAAAAGCTCCGCACAAATCTTTAAACAATGTGAAGTGGTATTGGAAAATCGAAATCTGCCGGTATCGGTCAGAATGGCTACATAGAGAAGGGTGGACACTATCGAATCCAGAGGAAACTTAGCGATCTTCAATATTTCGTAGATGATCTCACCGGTAGCAGAGGCGTAAGGATCAACGTAATTTATCTCCCCATAAAAAGTGTTATCCGGATGATGGTCCAGGTTGATGATTTGCGAGTCTTTAGGTATAATAATCTTTACCCATCCGGCTCTATCCAGATGGGAACATTCTAACAGGATAGCCAAGTCCGGTTTAAAATCTAAAGAAAAAAGCTCGTTCGATCCTCCGGAGGCACATTTGATCTTTCTATCTTTATCCAGAAATAGATATCGAGAAGATATTTCTCCCTGATTTAATATTTCGCATCGTTTTCCGATTTTCTCCAAAAAGTATCCTAAGGCTAACTCCGAAGATATCGAATCACCATCCGGGTCTGAATGAGAGGTAATCAATATGTTATCTTTCTCGTGAATCAACTCTAAGATTTTTTTAATCTTTTTTCTTTCCATTTTCCTCTTTTAACCTAATTTCCTTTAAGATTTCCTCAATTCGAGCACCTCGCTCAATTGAATGGTCATATTTAAAGATTACCTGCGGAGTATATCTTAATCTCATTCTTATCCCGATTTGGCGCTGAATAAAACCAGAGGCACTTTTTAACGCTTGCTCCGATTTATCTTTTGACTCCTCATCTCCTAAGACTGAGTAAAAGATTTTGGCTGATTTCAAATCCGAGCTCAACTCCACTGCCGTAACAGTAATAAAACCAGCCCGGGGATCTTTCAGTTCCCTCTGAATGATCAAAGAGACCTCTTTTTTAATCTGGTCTTCTACCCTTTCTTTCCTTAAATACTGCATTACAAAATCTCAATAGAATAATCCAACACCGTCACTCCATTCTCCGAGGTGATCTGTCTTACTACTCGGGACAAAACTTCATTAGCAAATCTCTTATTATTAGCCACTACAGCTACTCCTACAGTAGTCCTCTGCCATAAGTCGTTGTTTTCTACCTCGGCGATGGAGACATTGAAATTATTTTTGATCCGATCCTTTATTCTCCTCAAATATTGCCTTTTGCCTTTCAAAGAGCCACTTTCCGGAAAATGGAGGTCAATGGAACAAATGCCTATGACCATATTAAGTTCCTTCTAATTTTTTGGCCACTTCAATTTTTTCGTATGCTTCAATAGTATCCGCCGTTTTCAAATCCTCGTAGTTTTCAATCTTCAACCCACATTCAAACCCAGAGGAGACCTCTTTGATATCCTCTTTAAATCTTTTCAGAGAGGAGATAATCCCATCATAGATCACCACACCGTCTCTTATCACTCTCGCCTTATCCCCTCTTTTTATGACCCCTTGCTGCACCATTCCGCCTCCAACTTGTCCTACCTTAGATACTTTGAAAACTTCCTGGATCTCCACAACTCCGGTTACGTTCTCTTTGATCTCTGGCTCCAGCATCCCTTCCAGTGCAGATTTTATCTCCTTTTCCACCTCATATATGATCGTATGGAGTCGAATATCCACTTTCTCCCTCTGAGCTATTTCTCGAGCTCGTAGGTCTGGTCGGACATGGAACCCAATGATAATAGCTTGGGATACCACAGCTAACAATACGTCACTTTCATTTATCGCTCCTGTGCTTTTATGCAACACATTTACTCGTAATTCCGGAGTGGAAATCTTCTCTAAGGTATCCGACAGGGCTTCTATGGAACCCACCACATCTCCCTTAATGATCAGATTTAAAGCCTTTACTTTCCCTTCAGCTAATTGATCTTTCACTTCCTTAAGGGTGATCCTTTTTATTTTCCTGAACTCTTTCTCCCTCTGGAGTCTAAGTCTTTTGGCACTGATTTCTTTGGCTTCCTGATCAGTTTCCGTAGCCCTAAACGAATCTCCGACTTGGGGAACTCCCGAGGACCCCAAAATCTGAACCGGAGTTGAAGGGCCCGCCAGGGTGAGATTCTTTCCTCTCTCGTCTAACATGGCTCGCACCTTTCCGGAATAAAGGCCCGTCACGAAGTGATCTCCGATCTCTAAGGTCCCCTTTTGAATCAGAGCTGTGGCAATAGGACCTCGACCCCGATCCAATCTCGATTCTATCACTACCCCTTGAGCCAGTCTATCCGGATTTGCTTTCAGCTCCATCATCTCCGCTTGGAGCAAGATCATTTCCAACAGCTTCTGAATCCCCATTCCGGTTTTTGCCGAGACCTCTATCATAATCGTCTTTCCACCCCATTCTTCAAGCAAAAGACCATAATTGGCTAATTGGCGTTTGACCGGCTCGGAGTTAGCTCCGGGCAGATCCATTTTATTAATGGCCACTATTATCGGAACCCCACCCGCCTTGGCATGATCGACAGCTTCTACTGTCTGGGGCATCACCCCATCGTCTGCAGCCACTACCAAAACCACGATATCAGTGACCTGAACCCCTCGGGCTCTCATGGCGGTAAATGCCTGATGGCCTGGGGTATCCAAAAAAGTAATATTTCCAGATGGAAGACTCACCTCGTAGGCACCGATATGTTGGGTGATCCCTCCAAATTCTCCGGCGATGATATTGCTTTTACGGATGTAATCTAAAAGGGAGGTTTTACCATGGTCTACGTGTCCCATTATGGTGATCACTGGTGCTCGCGGTTTCAAATTCTGTTCCTCTTCCGGTGTTTCCTCCTCCATCCCTACCTCCTTTACCTCCTCCACATTGAATCCAAACTCCAAGGCAATAGTGTGGATGGTGTCCATATCCAGTCTTTGGTTTATGCTGGCTACAAATCCTAATTCCAGACATTTGGCTATGACTTGTGCTGGTTTGACCTCCATCAAGTTAGCCAGCTCCGAGACTGAGGCGAATTCGCTTACCTGAATGGTGTTTTCTGGTTCCTCTACAATCTCTCCCGATTCCTTAACTCTTCTTTTGTATTTCTTGATCTTCTTGACAGTTTCGATCTGAGCCAAAGTCTTTTTTACACTCTCCTCTACCTCTTTAGCATCCACAAACCTTCTGGGTTTTCTGAATTTTGCTCTTCTTCCTTTTATTTTTTCCAGTTTGGGTATCTCTTTTCTTTTAACCTCTAAATCTTTGGTTTTGAGCCTGGCTTTAATTCTTTCCACTCTTTGGTAAAGTTCCTCCTTTTTTTCTCTTTCCTCTAATTTTTGTTTTTTTATTTCATACTCTTTTTTGACTTCGGCTTTCTCCTTTTCAAATTTCTCCCGGATAGCTAAAAACATCTTTTCATCGGCCACGCTCATATGACTTTTTACAGTGAATCCTAAATCTCGGAGTATGGAAAGCAAAGCCTCGCTGGAAATTTTGTAATCCTTAGCTACCTCGTAGATTCTCTTGGTTTCAGCCATCTTATTCACCCCCTCCCTTTCTGAATATGGATTTGTTCCCGTTGGGGAAACTTATGAGACCCAATACCATCATGGGAAAAAATAATCGGCAAGAAAACCTACCTAATTTTGTGCTGAGATAACATTCATTTGCTCGCATATTATCTAAGATAACCATATCTTTTCCTTCGAAGGCGGATCCGCCTCCTGTGGAAAATCTTTTTTTGTTCTCTATTTGTTTTCCTAATTGCTCAAGATTTGTTCCTTGGCTTTGATGAACAATTTAAAACCTTAGGCTATTTCGAGCTAAGCCGATCCAATGACTCATCTTTTTCTGACCTGCCTTTTTCCTCGCTGGAGGGCTTGGTAGTTAAATACTCCTTGGCCGCCTCAACCAAAGTTTTTGCTCTTTTCTCCCCTATCCCTTCGATTTGGGTCAAAGTCTCCACTTCGGACTTAGCCAGATCTTGAATAGTCTCTATTTTTACTTTAACCAACTTTTCTTCGAGTTTCTTGCCCACTCCCGGAAGAAGGGAAACGACAATTTTAGGACCCTCCTCCAATCTTTTCTGAGACTTATACTCGCTGGCGCTCATGATATTTATTTTCTGACCAGTGAGCTTGGCGGCTAAGCGGGCGTTCTGCCCTCCTCGCCCAATAGCCAAAGATAACATATCATCCTCCACTATCACGGTCATACTATTATCTTCGGGCATCAGTTCAATCTTGGCGATCTTGGCTGGAGCTAAAGCGCGGGTTACGAAAGTTTGGGGATCGGGACTATATGGAATAATGTCAATTCTTTCATTGTTCAGTTCCCGCACGATACTTTGGACTCGTGACCCTTTGACTCCCACACAGGCTCCTACTGGATCAACCCTTTCATCAATAGAAGTTACCGCAATCTTGGCTCTTTCCCCTGGCTCTCGGGCTACTGCTTTTATCTCGATGATCCTTTCGAAGATCTCCGGAACCTCCAGCTCGAAAAGTCTCTCTAAAAAGGCGGGATGAACCCGGGACAGAATTATTTGCGGACCTCTAACACTTTTCTGGACGTCTTTGATATAAGCTCTGATCCTATCGCCCGGTCGGTATCTCTCCTTTGCGATTTGCTCCTTAGGCGGAACAATAGCTTCAGCTTTGCCTAAATTAACTATGATGTTCCCTTTATCCACCTGCTGAACCGTTCCAGTTATTACATCGCCCACTTTGTCTTTATAGTCTTCATAGATTTTTTCTCTCTCCGCATCGCGAACTTTTTGAATCAATATCTGCTTGGCCGCCAAAATAGCATTTCTGCCGAATTCCCCCAAACTGATAGGGACTTTAACCATTTCATTGATCTTTGTTTCTGCTTCAATAGTTTTCGCCTCGGCCAAAGTGATCTCCAAATTTTTGTCAGTAACTTCTTTGACCACTTTTTTCTCCGCATAGATCTTGATCTCTCCGGTTTTCAAATCAACGTCAACCTTCATATTATCCGTATTCCCAAATTTTTTCTTAGCCGCGGTCAAAAGCCCTGTTTTTAGACTCTCCAGAACAAATTCCATATCAATATTTTTATTTTTGGTTATTTGATGTAACGCTTCTAAAATCTCTAGATTATCCAATTTAATCCTCCGAAAAGATTTGGTCTTAAAATATTATCTTCCCCTTCAAGATTTTATCAAAGGGGACTATCTTTTCTTCTCCCTCTTCATCTAAAAAAAGCTTATCTTCTTTTAAATCCTTGATCTGTCCTTCCAATTCATTTTTCTTGCCCATCGGTTCTTTCAAAAAGATCTTGACCTTTTCCCCAATCTTTCTTGAGAAATCTTTTTCAGAGGTCAGGGGCCGGTCCAACCCCGGGGAAGAAACTTCTAAGGTATATCGGTAAGGGATTAGATCCTCCACGTCTAAAAAATCAGAAAGTTTTGAGGATAGCCGGGCACATTCGTCCAGAGTAATCCCTCCCGGCCTATCCACATATATCCTTAATATAGAATATGGTCCGGTGCCCTTTATCTCCAGATCGATTAACTCTACCTTGTTATCCTGGATCAAGGGAGAAAGTATTCCTTTTAGTTTTTCTTTCAATTCCTTCATGCTTTAATTTCTAATACGCAAAAGAGTGGGAGCCTTCCCACTCTTGAATTACTAATATAATCGTTTCTTTTTGAAAATGCAACAAAAAAATTGTGACTTATCTTAATTTATTTATACGCTTAAGCCTTATTTCTTCTTTGAGATTACCCTTTTGTTCATTGGTCTTTTTAAAAGAACTTCCCCATTTCCTTAAGCATCTTTTGACTTTTTTCAGCAGCCTCTTCCTTATCCGCTAAAACCATCTCTTTGGTATTTCTTGCTCTGATTTCTATCTTCTTTTCCTTGGAAAACCTCTTACCAACAGTAATCCTCAAAGGCAGGCCGACCAAATCGGAATCGACAAACTTTACCCCGGCTCTTTCATCCCTATCATCAATTAGAACCTCCATTTTAGCTTCTCTCATTTGGTCATAGATTTCGAAAGCTACTTTTCTTTGGATCTCATCCTGCATATTTACCGGGAGGATATTTATAGCCAGAGGAGCAATAAAGGGTGGCCAGATTATGCCCGCCTCATCATTATATTTTTCCACGGCGGCTTGGGCAGTTCGCGTGATTCCGATTCCATAGGAACCCATAACAAAGGGCTTCTCTTTGCCATCGTGATCAACAAAATAGGCTCCTAAAGCTTGACTATATTTAGTGCCCAGCATAAAGGTGTTTCCTACCTCGATACCTTTGGCAGTTTTTAACTTTCCTTTTTGGCACCTGGGACATCCCTCCCCTTCCGATGCTGACCTTATATCTGCTATAAAGTCGATTTTGAAATCCCTTCCTACATTCACATTGATTAAATGATAGTCATCCTCATTAGCTCCGGTTACGAAATTTGTCATTTTGGTAATCTCTTCATCTGCAATCAGCTTTACCCCCTTTAGCCCTATGGGTCCAGAAAATCCTACAGCTGCGCCGGTCAATTTTTGAATAGGCTCCGCGTCCGCCATAACCAGGTCCAAAGCCCCTAATCTATTCTTCAATTTCACCTCATTTATCTGTCGATCACCACGGATCAAAGCCGCTACCATCTGTCCATCAGCTTTATACAATAAGGTTTTAACCAACTTCTCTTTGGGCATATTCAGAAATTGGGTTACCTCCTCTATAGTTTTATAGTTAGGAGTGTGGACCTTCTCTTTCGATTTGGTTTTCTCCTCCCTTGGTTTTTTCAAATCTATGGAGGTAGCTTTATCCATATTAGCTGCATAGTCACAACTGTCACAATAAAAGATTATATTTTCACCCCCATCCGTGTCAACTATAACCATAAACTCATGCGCCGCTTTTCCTCCCATAGCTCCAGTATCCGATTCGACCATTTTGGTATCTAATCCGCATCTTTTGAAGACCTTGAAATAGGCATCCACCATCTTTTGATAGCTTTTTTTGAAGCTTTCCTCATCAGCATCGAAGGTATAGGCGTCCTTCATTAAGAATTCTCTTCCTCTCATCAAGCCAAATCTGGGCCTGATCTCATCTCGGAATTTAGTCTGGATTTGATATAAATTAATAGGCAATTGGCGATAGGATCTGATCTCCCCTTTTATCAGAGAAGTAACGACCTCTTCATGGGTTCCACCTAAAACAAGATCTCTTTCGTGTCTATCCTTCATCCTCATCAATTCTTTTCCGATAGCCTGCCATCTCCCTGATTCCTGCCATAGTTCGGCTGGATGCAAGACCGGCATTAAAATCTCCTGTGCGCCTTTTGCGTTCATTTCTTCTCTCATAATATTCGATATTTTTAGCAAGACCAATTGCATCAAAGGGAGATAACTATAGACCCCTGCGGTTAGCTTTCTGATATAGCCAGCTTTGATCAAAAGTTTGTGAGAGATAATCTCCGCCTCAGCCGGGAATTCTCTCAAAGTTGGAATGTAAGTTTCAGACCATTTCATTATTTCAGAATCTCCTGAATGCTTTCATCGAATACCCTGCAATGAAATTCCTCATTAAAGTATATGGTATCACAGGTTGTCTCAACCTGTGATACCACAAGTTGAGGCAACTTGTGGTACCGTATGGTAGATTATCCGTCTAATCCGTTCAATCCGTTGACAGGTTTCCACCCTACCTTCACCCAAGGGCGGAGATGAACTCCGCCCCTACATCTACCTTCCTAAAACCTACTACCTAATACCTACCACCAGCCACCAGAATATAAACTTCTAAACTCCTAAACTTTTGAACTTTAATACTACCCCTGACCCGACTTGAACGGGTGCACACGGCTCCGGAGGCCGCTGCTCTATCCAACTGAGCTACAGGGGCATGTTTAGTCGATAGTCTTTAGTCTATAGTCAATAGTCTAAAGTGTCCCATAACCCCACCCATCAAATATAGAAGACTTCGGACCAGATTCGGTCTTGGTCAATATGTAAAACTCCGTAGCTTTTTTTCCAGGAAAAAAGATTGCCGGAAAGGCTTCCTGGATTAAAAAGCAAAGTGTTTTCGATTTTCCTTTGAAAAGGTGAATGGGAATGTCCGAAAAGGATCACCTCCGGTTTTTCGTCGAATTGTTGATAAACTCTTTGGGCTAAACCGAATGGGGAACCAAATCCATGGATAACCCCGATCTTGATCTCCGAAATTTGTTCTACTCTTTTTTTAGGGAGAAGACTTTTCAATTCTAGATGGTCCATATTTCCGGAAACAGCATACACTAAAGCTTTCTTTTCCAACTCCTTTAAAACCTCCAGACAAACGAAATCTCCGCAATGGAAGATAATATCTTCATCCTTTATTTTTTCCAGAAATTCCTCTGGAAGTCTTCTGGTTCTTTCCGGAATGTGGGTGTCGGAGATGACCCAGAGGTTCATTATCTTAATTTCTTTTTGTGTCTAT
>Ga0315291_10000303_pt1 | contig 63304 bp, 54 predicted proteins | sample YL17G12_20_MG_FD_203070 | JGI IMG/M metagenome (GOLD analysis project Ga0315291, IMG submission 203070) | Sediment microbial communities from Yellowstone Lake, YNP, Wyoming, USA - YL17G12_20 | ecosystem: Environmental > Aquatic > Freshwater > Lake > Sediment | place: USA: Wyoming | collected... | reverse complement strand
TGGGTCGGCACCGTCGAGAGTATAGTAAATCGTTCCTGAACCATTTGGGTTGGTCATAGTGAGGTTAAACCCTACGGAAACCGGCCCCCCATTCTGATTGAATGTCGGCGGATTAATATTCGGATACCAACCTACATCCCTAAACTGTTGAAGGACAACATTTACTCGAGGTGTCAGACACCTGTTGTCAGAAGTTGTATAGAGCAACCGGTCTATTTCATTTCGCCAATCGTTTTGGGTCAGAGGGGGATGACGCTTGGAATCACCCCAGCGCGCCGATTCGGCAATAATCGCCATATCTATTTGATTTGCGCGGTTCTGGACCCAGCTCCGAGCCTTTTCGAGAGTTAAAATACCACTATTGAAAAAGTGCCGGTAAACATGGTCGGCAAAGTGCATGCGATAATCGATATTGGAGGATGCAAGTTGTTCGTGTAGCCAGTGTGGATTGAAGTAATCCTTTTGTGCACCGGCCCAGGTAAACGGCGTAACCAGATTCTCCTCTGAAGCAGGCGCACCGAGGGCGTGCTCATTATCGTGGTGCATCCATTTCCAGCCATCAGGATTAACCCGATTATAGACGCCCCAGGTGTTGTTAGGTATGTTACCAAAGCGTGAGCCGGGACCGTCTCTGTCACCTGAGTAGTATTCGACTATCATAAAATCGATAAGGTTGTCAACATCAAGCAGCCTCTCGTAGGCCGGATTTTGCGTGCCATCGACGTTCATACCCTGCACTCGGTAGTATCTTGCAGAATTGTTGAATCCTGCTATCGTCTCATTGTAGAGCCGGTCAAGGGCCGCACGAGTGCCATCGGTAGCTACCATCCTGCGGCCTGCAGTCCAGTTTGATGACACGGCATCATAGTCGTCCTTATCGCCGCCTAAATATGAGGCGCCAAAGGAGGCTTCGGGGCGTTCTTCTGTCTGGAAGAGACCCCAGTATTGACCATTGATATAGAGGTGGTAATAGCGACTTTTCGTATAGGGCTGGCCTGTCGCCCCCTGCACATCCCGTGAAAAGACATCACGCACATCGGTATTTTGACTGTTACCCTCAAAGGCCCATGAATAGTTCTGGCTGCACCGCAGATCAACGTGATCGAATTCATCGACGCCCTCATCTTCAAACAGTGGATAGTGCAGCTTTCCCTCGCCGTACTCGTCCCTGAAAAACAGTCGAAACGCATGCTTGGGGTTACCGCCGCTGGCGCTGTAGCCACCGCGAATTCGGACACCCGCGTTGATTTGGAAACCCTCGCTGCCATCGGGGTTAATCAACTCCACCGACACGGCCCGCTCCCACGCCCGGCCTTCATTTCCGGCGTTCACATAGATACCTGTCCCGCCGTCAAACAAATAGGCAAGTTTTGTCACTAAGGAGATAGTGGGAATCGACAGAAGTGCATCATCAATCAGGCCGGCATATTGCGGGTCGTTAACCACATCGGGATCCATACCATAATTGATGATCTGGCCGTTGACAGAACCTACGGGCCAGCCGGGAGCAGGTTGTTCTCCGTTAGGCGATTGTCTCACCACATCATTGATGAAGATGTAGGTATGAGTCTTAACACTGGTGGGCTTCCAGCCTGTCTTGACCGCCATCGCCCGTAAACAGGTGGTCTTATTGATTGGAATGGGGCCGGTGTACAGTGTCCCAATGGGCCAGCGGTATGAAGGGTCGTTGGATGGCGTGCCATCGAGGGTGTAAAGTATCTTGGCGCCCTCGGTCTCGGTCGCGAGCACCACGGAGAAAGGCGTATCATAGAAGCCCCGGTCATGGCTGAATTGCACGTCACCCACAATACCTGAGTATCCTCCATTATTTTGATTTTCCGGGGTGGGATAGGGCATATACTGCCAGGTGTTGTTAGCATCGGGGTAGCGCCCGTAGGACATATTAGCGACCTGCTCGCCAAAGACCACACTATCAATCAAAGTCCGCTTGTCCTTGTCAAACAGCCAAATCTCATCGCCGTCATCGGCATCAAGTTTGAAGTTTGCGTGCAGTCCGGTCTGCCTTGTATCCCCGTCCGCCCATATCAACAAATACTTATGCGGCTGAATTGTAGTCAAAGATGGGTTGCCCTTTGGAACCTGCCACCACTTAGAGGGTTGATTGGGGTCGTCGGTGAGGTACATTCCGCCCATATCGACAGGTTTGTTCCCCGCATTGTAGATTTCAATCCAGTCATCGTATTCGCCGTAGTTGTCCTTCTTGAAGTCTGTGTTGGAGGCCATAAACTCGTTGATTACCAGTGGTATGCCGGCTTCGTTCCACTGGCTCATCAACAACGTAAGGTCAAGTAAATTGACCTTGTCGTCACCGTTCAGGTCGGCCAGACTCTCAGGAGGATCCAGCCAGTGCTCGGCAAGGGTCTGCAGGTCCAGCGTATTGACTTCGCAGTCTCCAGTCAGGTCGGCCTGTGGACACTTCGCAGCCGCTGAACTTACCAAATAAATGGCAATCAGCACAGCCGCCAACAAGGTTTTTGCAGTCGTCGGCACCTTCTATCTCCTCTGTGACACTGCTTTTACGTAATAGCCGATAGTTTTGTTTCGGATTTGCCAACCTTAAAAGCTAAAATTCGGCTCCTTAACTGTTTCCATTCTAACACATTTAAGCCCTTAAGTCAACTTTCCCCCCGACAGCAACATTCGGGGGTCTGGCAGCGAAAAAACTATAATTTTATCGGACAATTTTGTTGACTTTTTTGGCTGGCGTTGGTAAGGTAGTGACAGAAGTGACGGAAAAATAACCAATATAACTTATACGCAGGAGGATATTTTATGGCTTGCAAAGACCAACCAAAATCAATTCGTGGAACTTTTTTTGTTGTTCTTCTCTCTCTCTCTGTTTGCTGCACGGGTAAATGCTTCCGAGCAGGTGTGGCATAGAGTCGAAAAAGATGGCACCACCTTTGATATTAAGGTAGACGCAACCATCCCTCTCAGTACAGGCCCACTTTGGAAAGATGACTATGAACATGGCAATTTGACAAGTATCACAGTCTTTCCAACTCCGTCAAGTTCCTCAGAAATGGACAATCTAATATTTATGGCCCAAACCATAAGCTTACTAAAGGAAACGAGTATATATTACCATGCTATATTACCTGGCCATAGGAGGGAAATCCCAACTAGCCGGATGGACAACCAAGGCAATCGTTATGATTTGTATATGGTACCGGGTTTGGAAGATAACCCTGCTTTAGCAGCAGGGTTGGGGGATTTTGAAAAACGAAAGAATTATTATAAGGCCTATTTGGAATCAGTCATACTCCAACCCGACCGATACGAAGCAATGAGATGGAGTGGCAAATCGCTTGAAATTCTTGGTGGCTATATGTCCGTTCCTGGTGATGTTTCTTCACGTATAAGCGAATATAAAGAAATTAGAGACATAATAGAAGTTCTGAGAAATTCGAAACTCGCTGATACAAAGGTTATGGTAAAACTTAATACTGTAACAAAAGGAAAGTTTTGGGAATGCTGGAATACCGTGAATGACCCGGGTGCTGCGGATTTGCTTAACCAACTGCAAACACATCTCGATGCTCTTGAACTGGGCGGAGATGTGATAATGATAGGAGCGGAGATTATGCAAAATATTATGATACAAACGCTGGTAACTCTTCCTGAAGCTTTGGAGAGAAAGAGAGCCATTAGGTCATTTGTTGATGCCACACCTCATATAGATTACGCTTTCAAACAAGCCTTTCTTGAAATTGAAACAGATTTGGACAAGGCCAAGCAGAATCACGGTGAAGCTATGGCATATGCAATTAACAAGGCAATAAATGAGAACGCTTTAGATACTTTGGTAGATGCGGGTAAGTTTGGGTTACATCTTGTTGAATACTACAAGGGTCAAGGAATAGCAACTCGTGCCGCAAACATATTAGGTTTTGGATGCATGATGTTTTCTTTTATCTTAGACTTGTGGGCTGATTTGGACACTGTCAATTCTGCAATTATTTCTGGTAGTGCGGATTGGGAAATGGCTGGCTATTTAAACTATATTTCTCAGAATATGGATACTTCTCAAACTCTTGATTACTCTCTTGCAAAAGACATTGCATCTTTGTACAGTATAAAAACGTATTCTGGCTATCTCTTTTATAAAAATTTGGAGGAGTTCTTATCCGTATCAATTTTTGACCCTTATAGTTGGCTAAAATACGTAGCGTCTGTCATAGCCAAATTTTCATTCACCTACCAAGCAGAGGCTGTCCAAGAGTTTCATAATTGGGCTGAATCGGACCTTTACTGGGGGCAAACAGAACAAATTAGTAACCGCTTTATCTCATATTATTCTATATGGTATGAGTGGCTTAAGAATTTATCTCATTTACCGGACTTTTCAATCATGGATTCAGATATTCTGGTAAGTCCATCATCCTTAACAGCGCCAGGAACTCCAATCAGTATTGCAGTTACTGTATACAATAAAGGTCTTGAGGGTAGTGTTGCAGAAGTCAATGTAGTCTTTGATGCATTGAGCGTCTCTTTTGTATCGACCGCATCTTCTTCTGCTCAATGGATTAATGCCTCTGAATCTAAGCTATTTAATATAACCATGGATACCTCCGGTTTTCCTCTGGACAACTATTATGTAACTGTTCAGGCAATAAATAAAGGGAGTAGCCCTGAATTAACTGAGGAGAACAATCGGATTTCATTTGGATATAACATTGGGGGTGCCGCTTTAAGATTTATAAGAAATTTCCCCCCAATAAATATAGTCAAATCGACGCCAGGACAAGAATATTACGCTACTATCAATCTGCGCGATTATTTTTACGATGATAATCCATCAGATGTAACAATCGAAGCCAGAAACTATTCTAATACAGAAGTTACCATCGATCCAAATGGGACCGCTCACATAAGAGGAGGCGATTATTGGTCCGGAACTGAACCGGTAACATTTGTAATTAAGGACACGGATGGAGCAACGGATTCTCAGGTTGCATATGTAACAGTTACGATGGAAGGAAGTATAAGGCATATTGAACTAATGGAAGGCTGTGTCACACCTAGTACGGGCACCGCAGGAACAGTCTTTACATATAAAGTAAAGTACAAAGATATAACTGGCAAATTTCCTCAAAAAAGGTTTGTCTATATCAACGGCATACCGCACACAATGAAATGGAGCGGAACCCCTATTAGAGATTGGTCGGAGTTTACATTTACCATTCTTGGCAATGAACTGATAGGAGGGGATAATACTTATCAATTCGAGTTTAGCGACGGAATAAGAATATATAACGAACCAGAGACAGGTATTCGTTCTGGCCCAAATATTAACGTAAATCATGACATAAAACTACAAAATCCTACCTTTGAGCCGAACGTACCAAAACCCGGAACGAAGGTCATATTCCAGTGCCAGGTTGTTAATATTGGGACAATGTTTGAAGAGAATATCGTTGTGAAATTTTTTGTCAACGGCGAACCTAACAACTCATACGAAATCGAGCATCTCTGGTTGGGGGAGGAGAGCCAAACCATCAAGTTCCCATGGCATGTGCCAATCTCCGATTATACTAAAGATTACACAATAGAGGTAAATGCTGTAGCGGTTGAAGAAGAAAAAAACGTAGCAGATAACTATTATGTGTGGTCTTTCTCGATAGTACCAGAGCCGGGGGCCATTTCCGGCTGGGTCTTTGACCAGTGGAATAATCCTGTAGAGGGCGCCATTGTCAAAGTTATTGAATCAACAGTTGGGGATTACGGCTCTACTAAAAGTGACTCGGACGGATATTATTATCTTGACGGCTTGAAACCGACGCCAAAACCTGAGGATTACTATACACTCGAAGCCTCTGAAGAGGGAGTCGGAAGTCAGACAAAAACTGGTGTCGCTGTGCATAGCATGCAAACCACGGCGGGCAAGAATTTAAATATTATGGAAGTACAATGGACCCAGTTGACTTCTGGAGACTATTACGAGGAAGATGCTTTCTGGTCCCCATCCGGCGATAAACTGGCATTCACCAGAATAGTTAATAAGGGGACTCCATCATGGTATTACGCCATAGTAGTAATGAATCAGGATGGTTCGGGTCTCAAATATATGACCGGTCCCGGAGAAGGGAGGCGCCCAGCTTGGTCCCCAGATGGCACGAGTATCCTCTTCGACGATGGCGGTAATATGTGGTTAATGAACGCCGATGGCTCCGGCAGCGATGCACATATTATAATACCCGGCGGTGTTCATGGCACGTGGTCTCCAGATAGCAGGAAAATAGCGTTTAGCAATTACAACACACCTGCTCATGGTCAAATATATATATACGACTTAGATACTGGAACAATCACGCCAGTCACACCGAGCGGGGAATATAGAGACCTGGCATGGTCACCCGATGGTCAAACTATAGCTTATAGTGGACTGGGAGTTGTGCGTGTCGCTACCGGAGAAACATCCCTTATTGGTATGAATGGGGATCATCCTTCCTGGCTACCCGACTCGACTGGGTTCGTATTTTCCTCCGCCCAACACGACATTTGGTTATATCGGATTAGTACGAAAGAGTTTATTCAGATTACTTTTGCGCCCGAGTGGGAAGTGGATCCCACGATTCCGCTAAATAACCCCTCAAAGATCGCTTTCACATCCGATAAGGGAATAGCGAGTATAGGTACATTTGCCGTTTTCAAAATGCCTTTTTCTGTTCCTGTATTATACTTTACAGAAATCTCCGCCGACCCAAGTATATTCACCCCAAATGGAGACGGCATAAACGATGAGTTTAATCTTTTTTACAAGATAAACAAAGATGCCTATGTGACACTAAAGATTTACGATTCTCAGGGGAATTACGTCAGAACTTTGCTGAGCAACGAATTGCAGACGGCGGGCAACCACTCTTCTTCCTGGGACGGCAAAAACCAAAAAGGGAATAGAGAAAATGATGAGGTTTATTTCTACAGACTTGATATGCACGATGCAAGCGGGGTTGCCATCCCAGCTTACGGAAGAGTTGGCATGCTGAAGGACATTCGTGAGTTGGCTTCTGGTGCAGAGTACCCAAGATGGTCGCCGAGTGAAAACGAAATACTCTATCTGAAAGAGGAGTATGACCCTAAGTTTGGTGATCGAGTGAATCACATCTATATCTGTGAAGCCAATGATTTTACGAATAAGCAGCTCGTACCCACACCTTTCAAGGTCCGGCCGCCAAGACCAGACTGGTCAAGAGATGGGAGCCAAATTGTTTTCCCATCAAATAGCACTGGGAACCAGTCTCAGATTGCGAAGATAAATATTGACGGGACTGGGTACACCGAAATAACAACTTATACATTGGGATCTTTAATACACGGTGATTATCCTGCTTGGTCGCCAACTGAGGACAAGATAGTTTTCAGTGGCGTTTGGAACGAGCCGGCGGACAATTTCTGGTATATTACGAAGATTAATTCTGACGGAAGCGGATTAACAAAGGTGGGCAGCTACAAAGGGATATCACCCGCTGCACCTCAAGTACCCGTGTGGTCTCCCGACGGCAGTAAGATTGCTTATGCGGCGGACAGAAATGAAGATAGAAATTTCGAAATATATTTGATGAATCAAGATGGTTCCGGAGAACAAAAGATTACGAACAACCCATATATGGACGTTCGTCCCGAGTTTACCTCTGATGGAAAGAGGCTTTTATTCGGCTCCAACAGACATGTTGGCAGAGAAGGCTCTTTGGAGTTATGGACACAGCCGTTGGACGGCTCTGACAAGCCAAGATGCTTGTCGAAAGGTTTCGGATATGGGATGCCTTCACTTTTGGGGGACAAAATCTTGGTTCAGAACAGCGTGATAGAACTTTTCCTTTCCTTGACGAAAGGCGCAATAGAAGGCAAAATCTTCGATCATGAAACTTTAGAGCCGATAGAAGATGCGAATGTTTACGTTTACCAAGGTGGTTTTTTAGTAGGCACAACAGTTACAAATGAGCAAGGTGGCTACCAGTTTTACAATTTGGAACCAGGCCAATACGTATTAAATGCTGAGGCGGAAGGCTATATACAAGACCCTAATATAATTGTCGAAACTCATCCTTGGGTAGTTTCAAGAGACAATAATATAGAGATGAAACGCGAACCTTCAGTAGATATTTCTGAAATATCAGAAGGAGAGAAGATAGGCAGCATCATTGCCATAAACGCTGAAAGAGAGGAGGGCAATGTCGTTAGTGTTAAATACCAATATAGAAAACAAGAAGGCGAATGGCGGGACATAGCGACAACAGTTTATCGCCTTCCTGCCACATTTGATACAGAAGAACCAAATAATTTAAGTTCTGGAGTTTATCAAATAAGGGCTGTGGCCCAAGACAGCGTGGGAAATATTGACCCTTCGCCAAGTACTATTAGTGTGGAGATAGACCATACTGCGCCTACTGCAACAATCATAAACCCCACGAATGGAAGTAAAGTTCGTGGTAGAGTTAGTGTATCAGCGTCTTCTTCGGACCCTGATACAGATTCTATAGTTTTTCAGTATAGAAGAAAAGGGGACTTATCTTGGATAAACATAGGCATGGTTGATACAAAAGAGCCTTGGGTCAGATGGTGGAATACAGGGCACCTTGAAGAAGGAGAATATGAGTTAAGAGTCCTTGCAACTGACAATGTAGGTAATACCGATAATAATCCTAACATTGTAACAGTGACAAGTGAATTTGGGCCAGAGTCGATTCTTGGTGACTTCGACAATGATACCGACGTGGATTTTAGTGATTTACATGAACTAATCAGCCGTTGGTTAGGCTGTGAGCCGTCAGTAGATATAGCTCCTCCCGGAGGTGACGATAGAATCGATTTCCAGGATTTTGCCGAATTGGCTAAGCGTTGGCTGGAAGGCACTACCCCTTAAGTCTGCTTTGCATTCTGGATGATATTTTCAATCGCTGCGCAGCACTTTTGTGCCTTTGCCTTGCTGGATTAAGGGGATGTAGGTTTTCAGGTCCTTATGAGAAGAGATTAGAAATTTTTTGAATTGCGCTTTGAATTAAGCAAGATACGTGATATAATGTATTTCACGGTGCCAGCATAAAAGATTCTAACAAAAAGAAGTTTATCCGCCGCAGGCGGATTAAGCCATAGAGTAAATGTATTTCGTTTTTAGCCACAGAGAAAACAGAGGACACAGAGAGATGAATTATAAACAGTGTAAATCCGTGTTAATCCGTGTCTAATATCAACAGTGTCAATCTGTGTCTTTTTCAGTATTATTGGACAAATAAAAGGCACTTATGGAAATGGTAATGTTATGAGCATCACATTCTTAAAGGCAAAGGTGATAAATCCCCAACATCCAAAGAAATCCGAAGAATGTGAGTTTCTTGTCGATTCAGGGGCAGTATATTCAGTGGTGCCTAAGAGTATATTAAAGAAACTGGGTATCAAGCCCACCTCTTTCCAGGAGTTTATTCTGGCCAATGGTGAGGTTATAAAAAGGCGCATTGGCAATGCATATTTTGAATATGAAGGCAAGATAAGAGCGGCACCGGTTGTCTTTGGAGATAAAGGAGTATTTTTGTTCGGTGCCACAACAATAGAGGCCCTGGGGATGATTCTTGACCCTATTAGAAGAGAGCTTAAGCCCCTTCCTATGGTTCTTATGTAAGTTTAACAAGACTTTGCACTATTGGCACAATTCTGGCTCGCCACCTATATATATTTATCTGAGGATTTCAATCGCCAATTAGCACCTTTGCGCCTTTACCTTGCTGGATTAAGGGGACGTAGGTTTTCAGTTCCTGCTGCACTTTGGAATCGGTCAGGTCGATTACCCTTTTCTTTTCCTGAGCCATATAGGCGGCCATCACAAGCATTGTAATCAGTCGGCCATACTCAAAATCGAGAAAACCATTTTTGCCCTGCTCGAAAGCGGAAAGTGCATCTCGCCATTCGGCAACGTAGCCGTAAAGGTCCGGCTCATTCGGCTGCAAGGTGAGCACCCCTCGCGTTGCCTGCGCCTTCTCGAGCACAAGCTCGCTGTCCGCGATGGCGGCAGCGGCTGCATCGCCAATAAACAGGGCCGCCGGCGACTGGAGCGAATTGACCGTGTATGAATAGCCCGGCCCAAACGCCTCCATAAGAAGCCGCAGGCCCGGCGCATCATACATCCACGAATTTGTCGCCTGCGTAATTCCACACAAGCCCGTTTCGGGGTCCTTGAATGTCACCGTAACATTGGAGTAGTCCTCCGCCGGCGTGAGCGAATAGTCAACGCCCCTTTGGCGGAGCTTACTGAGCCACGGCTCCTTGCCCCATTTTAGCAGCGACATATTTGCACTAACCGAGAGCGGCGTCAGATAAGCAGGGGGCCTGCCGCTCGGCGTGAGCATATACATCCCCACCGCGATACTGTGGCAGCCCATATCGCAGCACACGCCACCTCCCTGCCTTACGGGGTCCCAGAACCACGGCTCGTGCGGACCACCGTGCTCTTCGGCGCTGCGGGCAAGGTGCACCGCCCCCATCTTCTTCTCGACTGCCGCAAGCTGCCGGCGGGCTTCCGCTATGCAGGGCATATAGAGCTGATTTTCAAAATAAGCAGTGGGCACTCCGGTCTTCTTTGCTATCCTTACCAGCTCATCAGCTTCCTTCAGATTCCTCGCGAGCGGTTTTTCGCAGATGATTCCCTTCAGTTTGGCACCGGCCTTGACCGCTTCAGCGATGTCACGCATAATCGTGACGCGGGCGAAATTGGGAGCAAATATGCACACCACGTCAACGGCCTGGCACAGGTCCACGACAGTCTCAAACACCCTGGTTTTGCCCAGGCCATCCTCACGGGCACGTTTGGCAAGGGCCTCCGCACCCTGCGGTGCACAAACGCCGGCTATCTCCGCCCCGCGGACCGATTGCAGCGACCTTGTGTGGAATCCAGCGACGAAACCGGCTCCGACCATTCCTATCCGTAACATCGTTAAATCCTTTCAAAATATGGTGACACAGGGCATTTTTTGCAATTCCCCCGTATTCTCATTCTCAAGATACTTTTTACACCAAATATTTACCCTAATTTTCCCCTGTGGACAACCTCAAAAAGGGGAGTTGATACAAAAAATCCGCATTTTCAATACTAATAAATAAGTTTGGGTGCGAAACTTCCGTAACAGAAGGCATTTTATTGTCGAATTTCGATTGGCTCCGCCAAACGACCTGCTTTGTGGCGGAACCCTTCGCAGGAAGGTCTCGAAAAAGTGCCGAAATCAGCCAGAAATCTGCAAAGGGCTGCAAAACCTGAAAAAACGCAATCTTTTTTGCCAAGTTTTTTGCTGTCTCCTGCCAAAATGAACGAAAATATATTAGTGATACCTTGCCGTAAGACATCGTCGGATTGGCCGGTTGGGCCGGCAAGATGTGTAAATTTATAAGCAATAGTCAGGCGGCAGGGGGCCGCCACAGCAGTTATATTGAAAGGAGATTGAGAATGCCTGAAACGAAAGTTGCAGAGAAGAGTATGACAATAGCAGAGATAAGGACAAAGGCAAAGCAACTGGGGCTTAACCCTGGAAAAATGAACAAAGTCGAGCTTATCCACACTATGCAGGTGGCGGAAGGATATAACCCCTGCTATGGAAGGTCAAACGGCCAGTGCCCATATATGGAGTGCTGCTTCAGGGTTGATTGCCTTAAAACGCGATTGTAAACTCTGTGGGTCCTGTTTTGGCTATTATGGGCGTTCTCCGGGAAATAGGGGAGGAAGAACGCCCGCTTTTTTGGTGCACACCGTGACTTTTTCCAAGAAAACTCCTGAATTTGAAACTTTTTTTGTTATTTTCTTGACATAAAGCGGTTGGCGTGGTAGTATTTGCTCCGGTTTTTGTTAAGGAGTATCCTTTTAATAAGCCCTCAAAGGAATACCCCGCGAACAAGATATGAGGGCGGTTTTGGTTTGAGGCTCGTAATGAGCCTAAGGAGACAATTGTGGCAAAGGGTAAGGTAAAATGGTTTAACGAGAGAAAAGGCTACGGGTTTATTATCCCGGATGATGGCGGTTCAGAGTTGTTCGTCCATCACTCTAACATCACATCACAGGATGCGCGGCCTCTCCGCGACGGCCAAGAGGTGGAGTACGATGTTGCACAGGGCAAGAAAGGCCCCGAAGCGACCAACGTTCGCCCCTCCTGATGCGCATTCTGAGTAGCTGGCTCGCTAAAACACAGGCCCCACAAAATTGTGGGGCCTGTTTATTTTTACAACCTTTTGAACTCAAGGCCATTTACCTTTCGTAATCATTCTTAAATAATGGCGGTGTCGGTATTGTTGACGTTCCTGTTAACGACGGTTACTGCTTCCCTATCAAACACAATGGCATTTTTTTATTTTGACGCCGGCTGCAGCTTTCGGTAGTGTATAAGGAGGATTGAAATACGGGATTGTGCACATATTTGTAAGGAGACAAAATATGCGAGGTTTGAAGGTATTAGTTTTCGCCTTAGTGTCGGCGTTTTTTGTATGGGGTTGCGAAAAAGAAAAGCCGCAGGTCGAACAGGAACAGCCCCCGGAAAAATCCGAAGAACCTAACCAGAAACAAACAGGAAAGGAGGCCGCTATGGGCGTCAGTTTACAGTGGCTCGGCCACGCGAGCTTCGAGATTCGCTGCGACAAGACCGTCATATACATCGACCCGTGGAAATTAAAAGAGCCGGCAGACCAGGCGACAATGGTGCTCATCTCGCACAGTCACCACGACCATTATTCCGCAGAGGACATCAAAAAGGTGAGCGGGCCGCAGACCAAACTTATCGCATCGGCTGATGTAATTGCAACCGAAAGAGGCGGAGAAGCGATTACGCCGGGCGTAACTATTGAAGCTGGCAGTGTGCGGATAACGGGCGTCCCCGCGTATAATCCCGCCAAGCAATTTCACCCGAAGTCCAACAACTGGGTCGGCTTCGTAATCGAGCTGGGCGGAAAGCGGATTTATTACGCCGGCGACACCGACGTCACAAATGAAATGAAAACGCTCAAAAATATTGATGTGGCGTTACTTCCGATTGGCGGCAGATACACAATGAACGCCGATGAAGCCGCCGAGGCAGCAAAGACCATAAAGCCCAAAATGGCGATTCCCTGCCACTATGGTGACATCGTGGGCGGCCGGAGCGACGCCGACAGGTTCGCACAGCTTGCCGGCTGCGAAGTGAAGATTTTGAAACCGGGCGAGACGCTGTCTATTGAATAGCCCGTATCCATTAGTGGGCGGTAAGTGATAAACAGGCAAAACTAATGGGTGGACAGCTAACGTAAAAGGTGTCTGGTAAGGCCTAATCTTTCCGGGCCTGCTTTATTTGTTTCATAATCTCGTTAATCCGCCACTCGAGCGAGGAAAGTATCCAGAACTGGAAGTGATTGATGCGCATCTGGCAGTGTATCAGATAGATAATTTTCAATGATAATGTCACCATTGCCAGCTCGATCATCAGCGGCCGTAATGTCCCCTCGCTGAATATCGAGACCGCTACTGAAGCCACAATCACGGTAATAAACAGGGCGTTGACGAGCTTTGTGCGAAATTTTGGTAAGCCGCCGATTTTGCCCACAATGGCTCTGACACGCTCTTTCTCTTGTTGAAAGTGTTCCAACTCTTTCTTCAAATCATCAAGTTCCTCGTTACGATGTTCCTGACCATTTTCCATAGTTACCCCCTTTCCTGAAAAGTGATTGGATTCGTTTCGTCAACGTAATTTGCAGAAGCAGGATAACTCTTATTTCGCTATCCTGCAAGCGGATAAGCTAACCAATCAAATTGTTCTCGCCGGCAGGTTAAGTTGTCTGCTGCAACGTGGGCATTTGACCTTATCGCTCTTGAAATTGGGTGGGATTTTTAACTTCAGGCCACAGGCGCAGGTTAAGAAGATAAATTGATTCACCCTCCGCATAATGTCACCAACCTGGTGCACCTGGGCTTTCATTCGCTCTTCTTTTTCGGCCCCGGCTTCGGCCTCCCGCAGGGCGATTTGCTCCTTCGTCAAAGCGGCAGGGGGAACAACCGTCCTCGTGTGGGTCACTTTCGTAAAGGCGTCCGAGTAATCCCGCAAAGACGCACCGCTCATACTGCGGAGGATTCTTATCCTTTCTGAAATCGGCGGGTGCGTGCTGGTCAGGTCCGACAGCGTCATCAGTCCCCGTTTCTTAAAAGGATTGACGATATACATCGGTGCGGTGACTTTATTTGCGGTAGCCAATTGCGGCGAAGGGTCGTTGGCAATCTTCTCCAATGCGCTCGCAAGACCCTCGGGGTATCTCGTCAGTCTTGCGCCCCCGGCATCGGCGAGATATTCACGCCTTCGGGATAATGCGAAATACAATAGATAGGCCATTATAGGCGCAAGGATTGCGGCAATTATCGCAACCAGCAGCAGAACCAACTGGGCTTGTCCGCCGCCTTTGCCGCCCGATGAATATCTCCGGCGTGAGCCGCCTGAGCTATAAAACATCCCCCGCAAAAACACATCCGAAAGCAGGACAATTGCGCCGAGCATTACGCCCGCTATCGTCACAAAGAGGATGTCACGATGCAGGATATGGCTTATTTCGTGAGCAACTACGCCCTGAAGCTCATCGCGATTCAGCCGGGCCAAAAGCCCTGCGGTCACGGCGACCGAAGCAGACCGGGGATTTCGGCCTGTTGCGAAGGCATTTGGAGCAGGGTCGTTAATGACGTAGATTTTCGGCATTGCGGGCAGGGCCGCAGCGATTTTCATTTCCTCAACGATATTGAAAAGCTGCGGATGGACATCGTGGGTGATGGGAACGGCCTTGCTTGCAGCCAACAAAATTTGGTCGCCGCTCGCAAGACTTACCAGCATAAGCAGCAGGTAGATTACAGTTGCGATTATCACGCCGAACAGACCGCCCTCCGGGCCCACTGCCGCCAGGCCAATGACATAACCCAGCAGTAATAAAACCACTGCCATTATCACCATCAGAAGGATGGAGTTTCTCTTGTTGGCTCGGATTAGCTCCCACATTGACGTAGTCTTTAGTGTTTAGTGGTCAGAGGCGCCGCGCCCGGCGTACCCCAATTCCGCTCGTCCCCGGCATAGGTGACAATCAACGCCCAGGATAAAGGCAGATTAGACTTCTGCTGCCGTAGTGTTACGGCGGCCCGTATGCTGCGCTTATACCGCACGGCTCGATTACACTACGGATGAGGCGATTCCGGCTCTTATGTGAAACTGACCTTCGGAACCTCGCGTTCGGCGGCACTTTCAAGCTGGAAGAAATCGCGCTTGCTGAAGCTGAACATACCGGCAACGATGTTCGACGGGAACATCTGAATCTTGTTGTTGAAAAACATAACCTGGTCGTTGTAATTCTGCCGGGCAAACCCGACTTTGTTCTCGGTGCTGGTAAGCTCTTCCTGAAGAGCCAGAAAATTCTGATTGGCCTTCAGGTCAGGATAGTTCTCAACAACCAGCATAAACTTGCTCAGTGCCTCGCTAAGCGTACCTTCGGCTTTCGCCGCCTCTGCGACGGTCCTGGCTCCCATAGCCTGGCTTCGGGCCTTTGTTATACTCTCAAAGGTCTCTCGTTCGTGCCTCATATAGCCTTTGGCGGTTTCGACAAGGTTGGGAATCAAATCGTGCCGCCGCTTCAACTGCACATCTATCTGCGACCAGGCGTTATCGACCTGATTGCGAAGCCCGACCAGGGAGTTGTAGATGCCTATCACAAAGAGGACAAGCAAAACAACACCAATAGCAACAATAATAAATAGTGCTACCATTATCTGCCCCTCGCTGATGTGTTTTGCTTTTGTGCTACGTTGAGCGCTTCTTGATAATCAGCACTGCAATAATAGCCACGACTGCGACGACGATACATACAATGCTCAGTGTGCCCATAGTGCTCTCCTTTCATTAAATCCGTTTAATTACGCCTGTTGTCACGGTATTATACCTATTTGCCCTTCAAGTCACCATATTTTTTTGTTTATCGCGGAATTTTCCGGCCCGGTCCACTTTTGCGTAGTAGTCTTATAATATAGCGGCTCCTTTTACAAAAGATTCCAAATTCTAATCCTTCCGGGCCTGACCGAACATATCGGCCAGCAGCTTCTGGATTTTATTATCCTCATCCAGTTTCGCTTTGTCGAAGATATTTTGCAGCTCTCCCTTGTCGAGCCACAGGCCGTCTTCCCTCGGACACTTATCTATAAGTATTGCCGGCGTCGATACGCCCACGGCAATTTTATTCATTTTCTTATCGCAGATAGGACACTTACGCGGCTTTTCCGGACAGCTTATATCTACTTTGAAAGAGCTGAGCAGCTCCCTGGCCCCGGCCGGCTCACCCATCAGCAGTTCCAGTTCGCCTGCGTCGAGCCAGATGCCGCCACAATCGGTGCAGTGGTCGATTTCGACATCCTCCAGCTCCAGAGTAATCATCGCATTTTTGCAAACCGGACAATCCATAATAAACCTCAAAAGAAGCCGCTCTAAAGAAATGCAAATATCAAAAAGCAAATAGCAAAACTGCGGTGCACAATGCCAGATTCTGTGCCAGGAGACCCATTTTTGTCTTCATAGCCCTGTTTCGCTTATGTAAGACGCTGCCAACCCGAAAATAATTGCGGCTATATTACATTAGTGGGCATAAGAGGTCAATAGGCCGGTGCAAATATTAAAAGGCGAACGCTAATGTTGTGGTCAAAATGCAGAATTCTTCATACTTTGTTGCAGAGAAAAAGGGTAAAAAGGATTGCTTTGCTCTTTGTTCCCCAATTTAATCAAGAAGCCAAACCAGCCGCTGTTGCACGCCATTTTTGGTTAAATCCCTGTAAGCCAGAGCACAAGATTTGCCCGGCAATATGCCGATAATCGGAAAGTAGGGTGGGAATATTTGTCCTTGACGGTAAAAATGGGTATGGCTATTATAAAATCCGGTTCTGAAAGCCGCTGTGAAGGGCGGCTAAAAAATTTAAGAGGCCGAACTATGATTGTTGACTGCCACACACATATCAGCTTCGCAGCCGACGAGGTTGAGGCCGCCGAGCATTTGGCCGCCGCAGAGGCGGTGGACGCCTGCATAGTCCTGGCCGCTGCAAACGGGCCAAGCGAAGAGACCAACAAAAAACTCTCGGACTACGTGAACAGGCACAAAGAAAAGCTCATTGGCTTTGCAGTCATCGAACCTACAAAGGACAAAATCGGCGCCGGCAATCTCAAGTCTCTGGTCGAAAAGCTGGGGTTTGACGGCGTGGTTTTGTATTGTTCGGCCTGCGGTTTTCATCCGGCCCACACCAGGGCGATGCGCTTCTATGAATCCGCAGAAGAATTGCGGGTGCCTGTCTTCTTCCACAACAGCGGCCATCTCGGCCCCGATGCGATTCTGGACTTCGCCCAGCCATATCTTATAGACGAGGTCGCAAGGACGTTTCCCGCCCTTAAGATTGTAATAGGCGGTATGGGCGTTCCTTTTGTTGAGCAGACGCTGGAAATGGCGGGCAAACACAAAAACGTCTATGCGGACCTGACGGTACGGCCAAGCAACGTCTGGCAGGTATATAATATGGTGGTCAGTGCTTACGGGCGGGGCGTGATGGACAAATTGCTTTTCGGCAGCGGCTTCCCGTTCGGCAATACGCAGGAGTGTATGGAGACGCTGCTGGGCTTTAATATGCTTCTGGCCGACACAAATCTGCCCACGGTCCCGCGAGGCAATATTCGCGACATCATCGAACGCGATGTGCCGGGGGTGCTCGGAATAAAAAAAGACCGGGCTGAAAAACTAAGGACGGTTGACACCAGAGAGTATGGCGAGAGAAAGATGGGGAAGTAAGCTCGGCGTAATACTTGCAGTCGCAGGCAGCGCCGTAGGGCTCGGCAACTTCTTGGTATTTCCCGCCCAGGCTGCGCGAAACGGAGGTGGGGCATTTATGATTCCCTACTTCGTCGCGCTATTTCTGCTGGGCCTGCCGCTGATGTGGATTGAGTGGACGATAGGCAGGTTCGGCGGCGGATTCGGGCACAGCACCGCGCCGGGAATTTTCCACACCATCTGGAACAAAAACAAATTCATCAAATACTTCGGCGTAATAGGCATCTTCGGGCCTACCGTCATTTTCATCTACTACGTCTATGTCGAGTCATGGCTTCTGGGGTACAGCTTCTTTGCACTTTTGGGCAAATACAAGGCGTGCACCACAGAAGAAGCTATGGTGGCATTTTTGCAGGGCTACCAGGGCGTCGTGAAAAACGATTTCTTCAGCAGCATAGCCCCAAGTTACTTTTTCTTTCTGGTCACCTTTCTTATTAACGTCCTGGTTGTCCACTGCGGCATCAGCAAGGGAATTGAGCGGGTATGCAAATATGGTCTGCTGGTACTGTTTATATTCGCCGCGGTGTTGGCGGTCCGGGTCCTCGCTCTTGGCACACCTGACACCGCCAAGCCGGACTATAACGTCGCAAACGGGCTCGGGTTCCTGTGGAACCCGGATTGGTCGGCCCTGGCGAGCGCAAAGGTCTGGCTGGCTGCATCGGGGCAGATATTCTTTACGTTGAGCTGCGGCATAGGCGTCATACTTACTTATGCAAGCTACCTGACCAAAAATGATGATGTGGCGCTGTCCGGCCTGACGGCGGCGGCCACCAACGAAGTGGCCGAGGTGATTCTCGGCGGCAGCATCGTAATACCTGCTGCGGTTGCGTTTTTCGGCCCCACAGGTATTGCCAAAATCGCCAAAGGTGGAGCTTTTGACCTGGGGTTTGTTACTATGCCGCTTGTGCTGCAGAAAGTTGCCTTCGGTGAAATCCTCGGCTTTATGTGGTTTATGCTGCTCTTCATCGCCGGCGTGACCAGCTCCATCTCGCTTGCTCTGCCGGCTGTCGTCTTTCTGGAGGATGAGTTTAATTTCTCCCGCAAGTGGGCAAGTCTTATATTCGGCATAGTGACATTCATCCTATGTCAGCCGGTCATATTTTTCCTGAACAAAGGTCTGGCGGACGAGCTGCATTTTTGGGGCGGGACTTTTTGCCTCGTTGTGTTCGCCACGATAGAAACGATTCTTTTCGGCTGGGTCTTCGGAATGGAGAAGGCCTGGACCGAGATGCACACCGGCTCGGACATCACGATACCGCGGATTTACCGGTTTATCATAAAATATATCACTCCCGCCTTTTTGTTTTTTATCCTGAGTTTTTGGTTCTGGCAGGAATGGACGCCCGTAATTTTGCTCAGGAACGTGCCCGCCGAGAACGTGCCGTATCTTATAGGCATACGCCTTATGCTGGTAGGACTGTTTGCGGTTCTGGCGTTTCTGGTGTGGGTGGTCTGGCGGCGTAAAAAAGTGAGGAGCTTATAGAATGCGACCGGAAGGCTGGATTTTTATCGCTATAAGCTGGGGCGCAATCCTCTCGCTTTTTGCGTATTGTATGGTGCGCATCCTCCAGCAGAAAAATAATAAAGACCAAAATAATAACGACAAATGATACCCTGCAGTATCCCTACTTAAACCCTTTGATGCCATTGGCCGTGTATTTTTTGCAGGCCTTTTCCAAATCCACGTCCGTTATATTCGCCAGCGTGCAAAGCCAGGCGAAGACATCCGCAAATTCCTCTTGTTTATTTTGCCGGTCGTTTGATGCCAATGCGGTCGCCAGCTCCCCCACCTCCTCAATAAACCACATAAACGTCCCCGGCACACCCCTTTGGATGTCCCGCTTTTTATACTTTTCGGAGATTAATTGTTGAAATTTACTGATGTGCATTTTTTGCGCACAGCGACAGCCGGTCGTTCAAACATACACAAGCTAAAATCAGCACCCGACCGTGCTGCTTCGGCCTCATATCAAATCCGAAAGTCTCGTCTTTGCCAGAACAGCCTGGGCCTGCGCCACTGCTTTTTCGTAGGCCCGTTCAGCCCTCACACCGAACTTCGAGCCGCCCAATTTCAACTGGCCCGCCATAGGTCCATCGACGGCTTCGAGAACCTGAAGCATCGTAAGCTTGTTTGCCGCCCTGGCCAGAGAAAAGCCCCCGCGAGGCCCTCTTTTGCTTCGCAAAACGCTCGCTCTGACAAGCTGCTGGAGTATCTTGAGAAGGTATTCCAAAGGTATGTCGTACTCTTTCGATATATCCTGCGACAGCGTGACCTTTTTGTCATGATGCCGTGCAACGTAACCTACTGCCAGCAGCGCATAAGCAGTTGACCTACTAATCTTCATTTCAATCTCCTTCAAAATAAGCCGACAACCACAAAAATTTTGTGTCTCCTGTGCGGGTAATAGAACACCCTTATGCTTAAACACCCCAGAGACTATTTTCGTTTATTATCCATTTTGCACCCCAAAATGCAAGAAATTTTCTCTCCGGAATGCACAAAATTTTGGCAATTTCCCGCAGATGCGTCCTTAAACCACAATCGGCTTCATCCCGAAAGCATTGAATTTTTCCCCAAAATCGCAAAAAACTTGACATCAGATGCATTCTGACATAGGATTTCCATCCAAATTTAAGAACTTTTAGGAGACCGATATGGCTGAAATCAAGCCGAGAATAAGCGTCGAGTATGCCAGGGACGCGACGATAGTCGCTTTTATCGATGAAAAAATCCTCGAGGAGACGGACATTAAGGCGCTTCAGGAATCGATTATGTCCGTAATTGAGCAGGCCGAGCGAATAAGTCTGATTTTGGATTTTGGAAACGTGCGGTTTCTGTCCTCTGCCGTCCTGGGACTATTGATACGCATCAGCAAACGGATTTATGAACACGGCGGCCAGCTAAGGCTCTGTAATATAAACCCCAAAATATATGAGATTTTCAAAATAACCCGACTGACCAAGACGTTCGATATTTACAAAGACGTCGAAAGTGCGGTCGAAGGTTTGTCGAAAAAGCATTAGAGAGAAACTCTCTTATCTTGCCCACGCAGGTCAAGAGCGGTCAACAATTGAAACTCGGCGACGCGACACAACAAGGTAATATTACTCTACATCGGCTGATAGATCAGTAACGGCATCGGCAGGATACAACTTTATGGCATCAAAAGGACCTCTTGAAAGGCAGGCACACTCAATAATCGTTGACAGCAAAACATCTGCTATAGCCGACGTATATGACCTGATTCTCTCCGAAATTGCGGGCAGCGGCTTCAGCAAAGACGACATCTTCGCCGTGAACCTTGCCGTGGGGGAGGCCTTCATCAACGCCGTCAAGCACGGCAATAAAATGGACCCCGCCAAAAGGGTCAAAATCGACTACGTGGTAAACCCGGATAAAATTGAAATTTCCATGACCGATGAAGGAGACGGCTTCAACCCGGAAGAGGTGCCGGACCCGCGGTGCGGCGAAAATCTCTACAAACCCGACGGCAGGGGGCTGTTTCTGATGAAATCATATATGGACATGGTCAGATACAATGAATGCGGCAACTGCGTCTATATGGTCAGATACAAAGAAAAACCGCCTTTAACAAAAACCCCGGACCAAACCCAGCCATAACCAGCCTCGCACAGCCGGCAATCGACCGCTGCGTCCCATAAGATTACCTTCAAAATCGGCGATAGGGCTTTTGGGGCAGAATTGGGGCAAAACAGCACACTGAGAAAAGTCACCTCATAGTTATACCGAAAGTTTTATCTGACACGGCTATCCGAAAACAAAGCAGGGAACAAACCAAATGGGTATGTACGGGTCATTATTCTCTCAGAAAAGTGTGCTGAATGAGCAGATTGCTCGGCAGGTTTTCGACATCCTGCCGGAAAACGGGCCTATTATGGTAATTGCGGACAAAGACGGCAATTACTGGCCCAGCGATTCGGAAAGATTCGCCGGCCTAAACATCAGCGAATCATTCTTGAAAGAGCTTTGCGCCAAAATCGACGATGGAACAGAACCGCTTGTAACACAGCACGCCGACCACAGTATTATCGCTTCGCAGCTATCCGCCGAGCACACCAACTGCGGCTACGTGCTCGTGGCGGTCCCGCAGTCCGGCCCTCAGTCGAACCTGCTCAACATCGACCTTATTGAAATACTGCTTAATCAAGTCTGCCTGATAGCAAAGCTGATTGAAAAAAACAACATCCTCTACGAGCTTCAGATGAAGCACTTCAGCGCCTTCGGCAAAAGCGAAGTGGGTTCCAATTAACAATCGCAACAAGGTCAGTCGAGGACACCGCACTTTTATTTTCTGCCCGCTCATTTTCAGACAAATCGCAACTCGGTTTTCCGTGCAACCGAGCGAATATGTTCCGCCGCCAGGCGGTATTCTTCCGCATTCGGCAGATGCTCCAGCATAAGCGGCGTATCGGGCAGTTTGCCAAGCTCCTGCAGATATGCAGTGTAATCCAATCCTCCCAACCCCGGCCGAATTTCATCGAGATGCGTTGTAAGTTTCAAGCTCAAAAGAATGTCTTTTGCGTGGCAGCTTTTGATATGCGGGCCAAGTTTTTTGAAGCACTCGCGAATTAATTCCCCGCTGTTGAAATACCGCTGCGGGCTGCAGATTAAATTCACAGGGTCCAAATGCACACCGAAATGCCTGCGGTCTATGGCCTTCAGCAGCCGAACATACGAATCGGGACTGTCGGGATAGGCCCACGGCATAGTTTCCAGCGCAAAATATGTACGGCTGGGCTTTACGTCGTCAATGATTGCGCGGGTCGTCTGAACAATCATATCGAACGTCTCATCGGTAAGGTTCAGCGGCGAGGGCCCATCCCACTGCTGACCGCGAGAGCCGCTGATATTTACACAGCACCTGGCGCCAATGCGGTCCGCCAGAGCCAACTGCTGACGGCACTTTGCCAGAGCTTCCCCGCGTGCCTTCTCATCGGCGCTGAGAGGGTTGTTCCACACCCCAACCTCCGCGATGATTATATCGGCCTTCTTCGCGGCATCAGCATAAGCATTTACAATATCATCCTTTGCATCGGCCCCAACCGGACAATAAGCGGCGCTGTAGCCAAGCCGCTTTAGCCCTGCGACCCAGCCGTCCGGGCCGTCAAATCTTTCAAAAATGGGGCCGCCCAATCGTATCGGCGAGGTATCTGTTTCCGCAGCAGGTAATTTAATCGCGCCGGCGCAAACCAACAAACCCGTACCAAACACAGAATTTTTTATAAAGCGACGCCGTGTCATCAATTCTTTTTTGTGAGTCATTTTTGCTCCTTTTCTTATTTGGCCGCCTGCAAAACCAAAAATCCGACAAAATCCGTAGAGAAGATTTTAACCGCCGCAGACACTAAATTCAGCTAAAATTTCGATTCTGAAACGTCTTGTACTGTAGGACAATCGCATTTGGGTCCGCCTTGTATCGGTTCGGCAGGGCGGCGGCCAAAATCAACGAGCAGGAAGTTTGAGTTGCCTTTGGAAATGCAACTGCTATAATTATCGCCAGAAATGACAGCCGGTATTCGTCAGCCGGTAAAACATAAGGCTAAAAGGTGTGGGAAAGAGATGAAGTTCCAGGTTTTCAAGAACGGCGAGCCTGTTGATAAATTCGCACTGTGCGGCGCGTATCTGTTTGGAACCGACGGCATCGGTATCCGCCGGGCCCAGATTGCCTTCAAAAACGGTCTAATCGAATGCAAAAAGCCGAATCTGGAGACGGCAGGTCTGGCTTTACTGTGGCGGGTGGATGGCTTCGGCAGGGTGCTGATGCCGACAACGTGTCTGCCGGAAAGAGAGCGGCCTTATAACTTGAACGTCGAGATGGCCCGCGCACGCCTGATGCAAATAATCAATAAACGCGAGGACTGGTCGTTCTTCAACGGCCTGGAGGGCCTGCGGGAAATCTCCGAAGAGGCCCAGCAGCTATTTGTCCGGGCAATCCAGAACATCTCCGACGGCCCACTGGCATCGAGGCTGGCGGATGAGTCGCTTAAAAAGGCGATAGTATTCTCCGAGAAGCTGGCAATAAAGCAGGCAGAATCCTCCTTCAACACCAGAGGCAAAAGCCACGGTTTCGGCAGGGGCTGCCTGGGCTGCAGAATAGACCCGCAGCAGATTAATAATCCCGGGTATATTGAACGGCTGCTGGAACTGTTCGGCTCGGTAATGGTCCCGATAAACTGGGCCGAGATAGAACCACACAGGGGCACTTACGATTTCTCGGCAGTTGATGCCTGTCTCGATGTGCTCGCTAAAAGAAAACTTGCAATCGGTGCGGGGCCGCTGCTCTGCTTCTCGAAAAAGTATCTGCCGAAATGGCTGCTTCGCGGCGGAGTCGAATTTGAGAAGATTCGCGAAACCGCCTACCAATTTATCTCACAGACAGTCGCACGTTACGCAGCTATCGTTCGCGCCTGGTGTGTTGTAAGCGGCCTGAACGTGTTCAACCAATTCGGCTTCAGGTTCGAGCAGGTCCTGGAGATGACGCGGGCGGCCAATATGGCTGTCAAGGCGGCAAGTGACAGGGCATTAAAAATAATAGAAATCAGCAACCCCTGGGGCGAATATTATGCCGTTTCGCCAAACAGCATCCCGCCGCTGGTCTATATGGATATGGTCGTGCAGAGCGGCATCAATTTCGACGGGTTCGGGCTTCAAATGCTCTTCGGCAAGAACGAGTCCGGTATGCACATCAGAGATATGATGCAGGTCTCGGCAATTCTGGACTTGTTCAGCCCCATAGGCAAACCCCTGTACATAACCGATGTGGCGGTGCCGAGCCACGGTAGTGACAGCTCATACGACGGGAAGGTCGCAGGTATCTGGCACCAGGAATGGGACCAGCCGCAGCAGGGGCAGTGGATTGAACAGTTTTATGAAATTGCCCTTAGCAAACCGTTTGTCGATTCGGTCGTCTATTCGAACCTGGCCGACATCGAGGACGGCCCCATCGCTAATAGCGGCCTGTTGACCGAACAGTTCGAACCCAAAGAATCGTTCAAGACCCTAAAAAAGCTACACGATTCTATTTTCGGTCGGCAGATAGTCAGCGGATAGCCGACAAAGGATGTCGGATATGCAAGAGGTTATGGAGATTCTCAACTCTAACCAACAAGCAGAGACCGGACAAAATAGAATTCGCTCGTTCTCTTTTATTATCAGCGTCTGTATCGGCGTTCTGCTCTGCCTGGGCTTTATCCGGCGTCCCGTCGGCGTCGAGCAGCCACACAGAATTGAGCTGGACAGCCGGATAAATCCAAATTATGCGCCGCGGGCAAGTTTAGCCAGACTGCCGGGTATAGGTTTGGTTCGTGCTGAGGCGATAATAGCTTATCGTGAAAATTTCCGTGGTAATGAAGCTCGGCCCTTTAGGGATTGCGATGATTTGCAAAAAGTCAAAGGCATAGGGCCAAAAACAGTACAAAATATAACTGAATGGATAAAATTCGAACAGGTCGTAACACTCCGGGAAAAGTAGATAATGGACGAGTGGGAAATCAATAAACCGCTTGGACAGTGCTGCGGCAGCGGCAGAAAGATTAAATACGGCGAAGAATACTATGGCGCCCTGGTAGAGACCGAGCAGGGACTTCAGAGGCGGGATTTCTCCGTTGAGCACTGGGAGAAAGAAAAGCCGCAGGTATTCTGCTACTGGAAAACCCGCCTGCCGCACCCCGACCAGAAAAAACAGGTCTTCGTCGATGACGAAATGTTAATGGCGTTTTTTGAACGGCTGGCGTGTGAAGCCGAGCAGGAGAAGATAAATTTCAGATTCGTCCTGGCTCTGGTTCTGATGCGAAAAAGGCGTCTTAAATACGAGTCGTCCAAAACAGAAGACGGCAAAGAAATCTGGTGCTTGAGAGTAGCGGGAGATAAACATATCGTGGACGTGATAAATCCGCATCTCGACCAGGAGCAAATCTCGCAATTGTCTGCGCAAATAGGCCAGATATTGCAAACGGATTTATAGACAGTGACTCATCGGCACAGACATTTATTATTCTTGTATCTGGTCGCGGCGTTTTTGATTGTCGCGGGCTGCCAGCCGCCGCAACAGAAGAAAGCGCCGGTCTGTCCGGGCAAATCCGCGGCAGCCGATGCTCTATCCGCTTTAAGCTCACAAGCACAGAAAGCGGTCCCGCTGAAAGCCACGGGCCAGTGCATCCTCGAATATTATGTCGAGGGGAAAAAACACAGAGAAAACTTCCCCATTAAACTGTGGGTCAATCCGCCGGTCGAAGTTTACCTGCAGGGCGAAGTGGCCTTTGACCCGCGAGGCCTTGTGCTCGGCTCAAATGAATCCGAGTTCTGGCTGGCCGTAAAACCCGATGAAATCAGCAGCTACTGGTGGGGCCTGTGGTCCGAAGAAAGCTATAACGAGAGACTGATGATTAGCCCCAAGATAGTCCTTGAAGCCCTCGGAATCGTGGCGCCGGACAGCAGCCGGGACAGCGAGGCGAACTGGTCACTCTCGAAAGAACGCAGCTTCGATGTCCTCACAAAATCCGATGACGAAGGGCGGCCCGTCAAAAAGATATATATAGACACCTGCGATTACCTGGTCCGCAAAATCGAGCAGCTCATAAACGGCACAGCTACGGTCGTGGCAGAACTGCAAAACTACAAAGAACTTGCCCCGGATGTCTTCGTTCCTGTGAAGATAAAGGTTGCCAACGTTGCCGGCGCCAACAAAGGCGACTCGGTCGCAATCACTCTCCAGTCCATAAAGACAGCGGAGTTTTCCGAGAAGCTGCGCAGCCGGCTTTTTATTCGCCCTGACTATCAAGGCTTCAAACAAATTTATCGAGTCATCGGCGGCAGCATCATCGAACAACACTGAAAAGTAAAAAGGGGCCGGGAAGAAACAAGATTTCGTGAAGGTCCGTTTATGACCAGAATCAATTTAAGCCGGAGAATCAAGCAAGGCCTTTTCCTGCTGGATGGCGCGATGGGGACCGAGCTGATTGCCCGCGGAATCGAACCGGGCAAGTGCAACGAATACCTGAATGTCGAGTCGCCCGACATTGTGTCCGACATTCACCGGGCCTATCTGCAGGCCGGCTGCGATGCAATCCTTACCAACACATTCGGCGCCAATAAATTCGCCCTGGCGCGACACGGACTTGACAGTCAAGTCACCGCCCTGAATGCAGCCGCTGCCGACATCGCACGCCGGGCGGCAGGGGACGAAAAGTATGTTCTCGGCGATATTGGGCCGAGCGGCGATTTCCTCGAACCCCTCGGTAACATAAAACCACAGGACCTGAAGGCGGCGTTCGCACAGCAGGCCCAGGCGCTTTTAGATGGCGGCGTCGATGGATTTATAATCGAGACAATGACGGCGCTCGATGAGGCGGCAATTTCCATCGAGGCGGTGAAATCAGTCTGCCGGCTGCCTGTCTTTGTATCGTTCGGCTTCGACCGTGCCGGCAGTGATTTCAGAACGATGATGGGCGTCAGCATCGATGCAGCAGTTTCAAAAATGATTCCGCTTGGCGTCGATGCGGTGGGCTTCAACTGCGGAACAGTGTCACTCGATGAATATGTCGAGCTGGCAAAAAAATTTGTCTCGGCAGCAAGAGCCTCGTCAAAAGACAGTGCCGTATGCGCAGAACCTAACGCCGGCAAGCCTGAACTTGTTGATGGACGAGCGGTCTATAACATTTCGCCCGAAGACTTTGCGGAGGCAGCGGATAAAATATACTCGACCGGCGTGAAAATTATCGGCGGCTGCTGTGGAACAGGGCCGGAGCATATTGCGGCGGTAGCGAAAAAGTTGAAATAATGCTAAATGGTGGTAATTATATCAAAATTTCGCTATCATAAAATACTGTGAGAAATCGGCAAGAATGTTTTGAAACAGAGCGGCAAATGATATCTATTGATTCATGGAAAAGCAGTGTCGCAGACGTTGAGCTATTGCAACGGTGCAAGAAAGCCATCAGGGAGGTTGCTCCGGATGCGGATGTGATTCTGTATGGGTCTCGCGCCCGTGGCGACGCAGATGAATATTCAGACTACGATATCTTGATAATAGTAAACGGGCCGGTAAATATGTCTCTGAAGGAAGATATACTATCAAATGTGTACCCCTTAGAGCTTGAAAGTGGAGCGGTATTGACATTAATAACCTATAGCAAGCAAAAATGGGACTCGCTCCTTTACCGCGCTATGCCGTTTCATAAGAACGTCGATCGAGATGGAGTGCTTTTATGACCAATGAGGAAAAAGCTTTAATTGCATACCGTATGGAGCGTGCGTACGAAGCCATTGTTGAGGCCAAAACATTATTCGATACAGGACACCTCAATGCGTATGTGAATCGTCTTTATTACGCCTGTTTCTATGCGGTATCAGCACTCTTGTTGACCAAAGACATATCCACCAGCAAACATAGTTATTTGCGTTCATTGATGCATCGAGAGTTTGTTAAGACCGGCTTAATCCCAAAAGAATTAGGCAGACATTTTGACCTGCTGTTTGACAGCCGTATGGAAGGCGACTACGCAGACTTTATCCGCTTCAAAGCTGACGATGTTGCCGGCTGGCTCGATAAAACACAAAAATTCGTTGACCATATCGAATCACTTATCCAAAATCTGACCTGAAAACGTCAGCAGGAGGCTGCGAACCGGCAACGGATAACGGATGACGAGGGACGAAGGACGACAGATGACGGATGGCAGAACACAGAAGACACACTTCGGCGAGATCAGCAGAGCCGCGAACCACGTTTTTCAACAGCCCCGCTGACCATAGTTTCGTCCCTAACGACTGGCATCAGCGGGCGGCAATGAGCATCAGCGAATTGCCGCTCCCCTGGAAGACATTGTTAGGTGCAGCTTAGTTCCTAAGAGATAGTGCTAAACAATCCTGTCGAGTTGCAAGCCTATTTTGCTTCTCTGAACAATCGTCCATACACAAGTGGCTCATTCTTCTCCCAGGGCCGGTAAGTGTTACAGAAATCAATATGCTCGCCGAGCGTCGGGTGTTGCGCCCGCCAGAGTTTGTACAGCAAGCCTGGTCGCGGCACTCCCAGGTTTTCAGTTTGGAGCTTGGCGTAGGCGGTCGCTGCAGCGTGATTGTTCTTAGTGAGCTCTAATCCGAACCGATCGGCTTCATGTTCTATGTAGCGCGAGTAAGCTAAATCGATTGGCGTGACAATGAATAGGTAAAGCCTGCAGAGCAGAATGATTAACGGCAATGAAGCAATGTCAGCAAGCTTGTCGAAGCCAAAACGGTGTTTGTATCTGTGGATTAGCCAGCCTGTCGTCCGATGAACGGCGTAGAGCGTGGCTATGATCAAGACAGAGAAGAATAAGATCGATTTCTGGTAATGCCCCAGGACGTAATGGCCCATCTCGTGGCTCATCACAGAGAGCAGTTCCTGTTCGTTCATTTTAGCAATAGTCGTGTCCCATAAGACGATCCGCGTGGTGTTCCCAAAACCGGTGACATAGGCGTACAAAGCTTTCGTATCCTCGCTCGTATCGACTTCGAAGACGCGGACACCTTCAACCCCGGCGCGCTCGGCCAGTCGCAGAATTGTGGCTTCGAGCGTCTTGTCTTTCATCGGCCCAAATTTGTTGAAGAGCGGGTCGATCCAGATCGGTCGGATCAGAATAACGAGAAAGAGAAAGGGAATAGTCAACAAGCCGGTGTAGAGCCACCAGCGGCGCGGGCTTTTCCTGAGCAGAAGGTAAGGCACCCACAGGAAGAGAACGCCCACGACAAGACCGACGAGCAGTCCTTTGAGCGCATCGCCAAACCATTTGCCGAAATTCTGATTGGACAGCCTGTAGGCGTGCTCGCGGACATATCCTTCGTAGTAATCGAGCGGCAGGTCAATCACAAAACTGATGATGGAGAAGATGACGAAGTAGATGCCGATGACGAAAAACCAGTTCTTGCCAAGGCGCTGCGCCCAGTTGTGAATGTGACCAGAAAAACCAGTGAATAAAAACAGTGCTGGGATAAGCAGCCCCCAAATAATATTGGCGACCCAGAGCACATTGCCGCTGCGGTAGTAAGATAGTGCCTTCTCGCTCGGTTCTGGGACTGGAACCAGGCTGGTGGCAGCCTGTGGAGTAGATGATGTGGCTGGCTGAATCGTGGTGGCTGATTGTAGCGCTCGCGATGTGGTTTCTTGTTCGCCCACATTCGCAGATAGTATCAAGCAGAAACTGATGATCAAAATCACAGCTCTCATGCTTTCCTCTCAGGACAATTATTCACGCGACTTTGAACTGCGCCATAATGATTTGGCCGCCTAACTATGTATTAGATTGTTCCATATAAGACGCCGGCGGATTTAGAAGTCCGCTGTTTTGAATATATAGTGGGGATTGGCGGGAAAAACAACAGAAAAATGATTATTGATTAGTGATAATTGATTATTCAGGTGGTGCCCGAGCTGGACGGATTTATTGCGATTGTTCCGACGCCGATTTGTGTGAGATGAGCTTCATTCCGAAAAGGAAACGCAGGATGTTTGTTCGCTTTATGAGTAAATCGTAGAGGGCAATAATCGCGAAGAGTGAGATTACGGCAATAATGAGATATTTTGTCGATATTGCCATATCGAGTTGGACGATGTAGAAGCCGATTGTGAGGATGATTGTTTGGTGCAGTATGTAGAATGGCAATACTGCTTCGTTTGCGTATATAAGAAATCGGTTACTGAAATTCAGATGTCTTGTGCCGAAGCCGCATATAGCGACCAGCCAGGCCCACGCGTTAAAAGCGCGCAGAAGTGCAAGAAGCCAGCCCGGAAGTGGGTAGCCTGATTCGACTAAAAAGAAGCCGAGGGCGGTGATGCATACACCTGTCATCAGGGCGGCAATGCGTTGTTTTTCGATGACCGGCCCAAATTTCAAATCGGATGCGATGATGTAACCCAGGGTAAAAAAGACCAAATAGGGGAGGATGCTCCAGCCGCCAAATGCTCTTGTGCCAAGAGTGGTGTGACTTACTGCGGGTAGGTTGGCGATGTATTCCATCGCGGCGATGGGAATAGCTAACAGGAAGATACATCCCGGTTTTCTTAGGAACATGGTAGTTTTTGAAAGCAGGGCGGTGGCGGTATTGCTCTTTAGATAGATGAACAGGGGCAACATAATGAGAGAAAAGACGAAGAGTACTTCCAGATACCACAGGTGTATGCCCATCCAGGCGAAATTGCCGCCATAGCCATACCAGCCGTCAAAATAGTATGGGTAAAACTGCCAAAATGAGCCGGCAAATTGCTGGTGGCTTAGCCGCTCAAGATAAACCTCCAGCGGAGCAATGAGAACAAATGTCCCGAAAATCAGCGGCACCACCAGCCGCTTCAAACGTGACACGATATACTTTGACCAATTCTGATGACCGAGTGAATAATACGCGCTCATACCGGAGAGCACGAAGAACAGCGGCATCATCCATTGGCCAACAATTGCGAGGACAATCGTTACACCGTAACTTGTCTGAGGGTTTTTTACGTGCCAATCCTCGTCATTGAAGAACCTGCCACAATGAAACAGAAAGACCACCAGCATCCCCAGAACCCTGAGCCAATCGACGTAATATTGCCTATCGTGCTCGGAGTCCCTAATGTGGGTATTCTCATCTGCTGGTGCCATTGGCCCTGTAATTGCATCCCCTCACTGTGGGTTTGTCTTATGTTTTAAGCAACCTGGCCAGAGCTTCTATTGTTCTGGCAGTTGCCCCCTGGTTCTTTCGGATTACTTCCCTGCCATTTCGCGCAATTTTGTCGGCGTACTCCGGTTCGTCAAGGCATTTCCTGACAGCCGCAAGAAGCTCGTCTTTGTTATTTACCATAATAGCGCCGTTGTCGGCTAAAAGCGCATCAACGGCCTGCTTAAAATTAAAGGCGTGTGGGCCGAATATCGTGCACTTGCCGAGCGCCGCGGCCTCCATCATATCCGAGCCGCCCATCGGCACAAGCGACCTGCCGACAAAGATTACAGTCGCAAGCGAGTAAAATTTCCGCAGGTCCCCCATCGTATCGCCAAGAATTACTGGTGACTCGTCGCTCGTGACTCGTCGCTCGATAGCCGATTCACGATTCACGAATTTTATATGACTGTAGCGAATCAACGGCAATCTACTATCTTCTATTAGTTGAGCAACCTCATCAAATCTTTCAGGCTTACGAGGTATAATCGCAAATCGCAGGTCGCTGAATTGTTTCTGCTCTTTCAAATCTCGATAGACCTCAAGCAGTAATTTTTCTTCATCATTTCCAGTGGCGCCGGCAACCCATAATCTCTGATTACAGAGCTTAAGCTGGGCGGCAAGAATATCGGCGCCTTCAACTTTGTCTGCGACCTGGGCGGTGTCGTATTTCAGTGAGCCGGTAACGATTACCTTTTCCTCCGGACAGCCAATCTCTCTAAACCGCTGAGCGTATTCATTTGTCTGTGCAAGAACCAGGCTGACCCTGCCAAAGACCGCCTTTGCAATCGGCCTTATCCTTTTATATCGCGCAAAGCTCCTCTCGCTTATTCGCCCGTTGATTACAATTACAGGGACGTTCAAACTACGGGCAATCTGCACAAAATTCGGCCAGACCTCCAATTCCATCAAGAGGCACATCGTCGGCCGGATATTCTCAAAAGCGCGCCGCATCATCCACGAGATATCGAATGGGAAATAAAACACCTGCAGGTTTTTGCCGAACAGGGCGTTCGCCTGCGCAAAGCCGGTGTCGGTCGTTGTGCTCAAAATGATTTCAAAATCAGGGAATTTATTTCCAAGCTCTTTGACAATCGTCTTGGCTGCGTTGACCTCGCCGACACTGACTGCGTGCAGCCAGATGCATTTCTTCCGGGGATTTCTGCGCGTGATTTTACCGAATCGCTGCGCCCAGCCGGTCCGGTAGCGATTGTGCCTGATGACCCGATACAAAACCATCGGGCTTAATATGGCGCCGGCCAGTAAATACAGCAAATCCACAACAAATTTCATTTACATATCCCTGAAAGATAAAACCAGTTACAGCAATCTCTGCAAGCAGAGGAATCAAAAATCAAGATGCAATCCGTCTTTGCGGCCCTCGGCTGACTACGGCGGAGCAGGCAGCGCAAAATGACAAATAAAAATCTAAAAATGGGCTTTAGGAAATGCTGTATTTTACACTCTAATTTTGATTTTTGCACCTTGATATTTGAATTTTTTGGCGTGCTGGATGTGACACAGCGGGAATTTCAAAATGGGTTCACTTGAGGGTAATTTGATTTGTGCTACGGTGCGGCGTTTTCGAGCCAGTGTTCTGCGAGAATTGCAAAATCGAGGAAGTTGATGACGCCGTCAGGCCCACCGGGAGGCCCCATATCAGCCCTCGGGTTCCAATCGAATGATTCTGAAGTCGTAAGCCACACACCCGCGAAGGCCGCCAGGTCGATAAAGCCGACCGCTCCATCGCCTGCCCCGGGGGCAATGTCACCAACTATGCGAACAGGGATAGGTGCAAATTCAAGCTTGGGTTGGGCTTGTTCGGGCAATCCCCCGCCTTTGAACACGAGATTGAAATCAACAAACAGATTTGTACCGATTATGCCGTCAAGGATTCCGCCTTCGGGCGAGGGAGCATCCAACATAACAACAGGAACGTTGGTGAAACTAATCCAGCCTCTGCTGGCCGGCATTTCGAGCAAATCTATGTAGTAGCCCGGCGCTGTTATCACTTCGGCGGTAGCCGTCAATATCTCTATTTCAAAATCAGGATTGTCAGGGTCAAGTTCAAGAATCGCGCCGATGGCTTCGCTGACAATCGTATAGCTGCTGCCTGTGTCAAAGATAAAATCTTTGTTCTGAAGGGCGCTTCTGCTGCCGTTTGCAAGGTCCACTCTGGAGAAGAAAAATAAGGCAGTTGCTGTAAACCCTCCCATTAGAGTAGAGGGAATGAGCGGCGACGGGTCCTCCGGGTCCATAAAGTTGAAAATATACTGAACAGCATACGCAGTAGGCCGCAGCACCAGAGATATTGAGTTTGGGTAGCTTGGAATGCATGGGTCGTCGAAATCATAAAAACGTATATCAGGAGCGGTGAACGTCGTGCCGTCACGCGTGACGGTAATCGGCTGGTCGTTGTAGAAAGCGGCAGCAAAATAAACGGAAAGAGGCGACCCGACACTGGTAAGCAAACTCGGCGACTCATCCGGGTCGCCCACAGCTATCGAAACATTCGTCTGCCCTACCATTTTGGAGTGGTCGGGAACAAATCCATTAGGTTCGATTGCAGCAAGCCCATCCATGAAAATACCTATCGGCTGGCTTACCAAAACAGTCACTGGGGAGCCGCTTATGCCAAGAAGATCCACCGTATTCGATGTGATAAGGTCAGGCCAATGGTCAAATAGACCGGCTCTGACGGCATCGTCGCTGCCCATTATGTGCAGCCCGGCACCGGTGTCAAAGACAGCGATGGCATAGTCACTTTCCGGGGTGGAAGTCAGATAGTCACCAACAATTGAATCGGCGGGTACAGCATCGATTTCCCACTCCCCCAGTCTCTCATCTGTGAGCGTGACGGCTATCCAGGAAATGAATCCACCCAGCGACGGAGAATCAACTATGATGGCACTGGTCGAGACCGCTGCGGATAAAGTGCTGGGCGCAGAGGCTTCGGTATAGACATCCTTGACCGCCAACTGGTTTTGACGCTGAAGCCGGTCATCAGCAAGTTGCGGAGGTCGTCCTGGCGGGAATTTTATGGCTGTTACTCGTCCGCCACCGAAAGCAGGCCAGTTGACCTCATCGCGCTGCCAGCCCGGACGCTCAGCCCACGCGGCGGCGGCCCAGCACCCGATGGCGACAGCCGCCAGAATAGTCCAGGCTCGAACCGACCTTTGCGGACACATATTTGTCATCTTTCCTGCCATTTCTACACATTTCATTATAACATATTTTGGGCAGATTTTTGCGCAGAAAAACGAAAAAGTGAACAAGTAGCGGTATATTCTTGACTTATCGGCCCTTTTCGCGCAATAGTAAGTTCTGTTTTTTGTCCCCGTAGCTCAACTGGACAGAGCGTTGGCCTCCGGAGCCAAAGGTTGCGCGTTCGACTCGCGCCGGGGATAGTAAAAAGAAGCACAAGTCCAAAAGTGAAAATGACTTGTGCTCTTATGGTCTTGTGCGTTTTGCAAAGGATTGCGGAATATGGTAATTCTCGTAGGGATTGACGAAGCCGGCTTCGGACCTATTTTGGGTCCGCTCGTCGTTTCGTCGAGCACCTTTTCGCTCCCGCATCATCTCCTGACCGCAAACCTCTGGCAGGTCTTGAAAAAAAGCGTAGGCGATAAGCGCAAACACCTCGCGGGCCGGCTCCTTATCGCCGACAGCAAAAAAGTCTATAGTAAATCGCTCGGCATAAAGCACCTTGAGCGGACTGTTCTTTCCTGCCTCCGCCATCTCGGCAAAGAGCCGGCCACACTAAGCGAATTTATGGAGCTATTATGTCCTGATTGCCTGGAGCAGTTAAGCGATTATCCCTGGTATAAAGATGCGGCAAGCTCCCGTCTTCCGTCAGAGTCCTCCGATAGAGCCATCGCCTCATCGGTGCTCGCAGACGACATTAGCTCAAACGGCATAGAGCTGCTGGAGATGAAAAGTCACTATCTTGAGGTCGAGCGATACAACAAGATGGTCAGCACCGTGAAAAACAAAGCCAGCGTGCTGTTCACCGCCGCCTCGGTCCTTATAAAGAACGCCCTCGATAACTTCGCCGGCGACGACCTGCAAATAATAATCGACAGGCAGGGGGGGCGGGTCCGCTATCGCAAGGCGCTGCAGCTAATGTTCCCCGATACGGAGCTGACAATCCTCCGCGAGAACCCAAACGTCAGCAGCTACGAACTGCAGGCAAACGGCAAACGTATGCGGCTGCACTTCGTGGTCGGCGCGGATGCGCAGTATTTGCCCGTGTCACTGGCGTCAATGGTCAGCAAATATCTGCGGGAACTCCTGGTCGCCAGTATGAACCGCTACTTTACCAGTCTCCATCCCGACCTGCGGCCAACCGCCGGCTACTGGAAAGACGGCCTGCGCTTCATCCAGGACTTAAAGACCCACCTCCCGCACATCCAGATAGACAGCAACCAACTGATTCGCTGCCGCTGATGGCCGGCAAGCTGCATTTTTGCACCACGAATGGTTGATACCCCCGAATGATGCGTTAAGCTTTTGCTCTTGCTCCGGAGGCCGATTGCTGTTATATGTTTGGACTACTATGACATACTTGGCGGTTCCCATAGCAGCGAAAAATCCTGACGAGGCTCGGCAGCAAATCAATTCGGCCATCGCAGCCGGCGCAGAAATGCTCGAGCTGCGGACAGATTACCTCGAAAACCTCACCGTCGATTCGGTCAGAGAGTTAATTGCCGCTGCAAAAGACGCCGGCGGCAAACGGCTGCCCCTTACCGTTACCTGCCGGGACAGCCGGCAGGGGGGCGCTATCGCTTATCCGCTGCAGTTGCGGCTCGACGTGCTTACGACCGCCCTGAAAGCAGGGGCTGAATTTATCGACTTTGAATATGAGAATTTCCTTATTGTCCAGACCCAGGAGCGAATCAAGGTAGCGCTGTCGGGAAGCCTGAAGGGCCGGCTGATTCTGTCGGTCCATAATTTCAAGACCAAATTCACCAACATCGGCAAACTCTATCGCAGCATCCTGACCGTATATCCGGTGGCGATACCAAAATTTGTCTATCAGGCGAACCACATTAACGACTGCTTCGAGGCCTTCGACCTGCTACACCGGACCGGCGGCGAGCGAATCATTTTCTGTATGGGCGAGGCCGGCGTCATCAGCAGAATCATTGCAAAGAAATTAAACTCGCTTGTTACCTTCGCCGCCCTCAACGAAGAGGCCGCAACCGCCCCCGGCCAGTTGACAATCCGGCAGTTAAAGGAAGTTTACCGTTACGATTCTATCGATGCCGAAACCGAACTATATGGCGTAATAGCCGACCCGGTTGCCCATTCGCTGAGTCCCGCAATTCACAATGCCTGCTTTGCGGATGCCGGTATGAATAGATTGTATCTGCCGCTATTAGTCCAGGGAGGACGCCGTGAATTCGACCAGTTTATGCGGAATGTGCTTTCGCGAAAGTGGCTGAACTTTGTCGGCTTTAGCGTAACAATCCCGCACAAAGAAAACGCCTTGAATTTCGCGAGGGCGAATCAAGGCTTTATCGAGCCGTTAGCTGAAAAAATCGGTGCCGTCAACACGCTGATAATCAGCAAAGACGACAGAATCAAGGCCTACAATACCGATTACGCCGCCGCACTCGATGCAATTGCCTCAGGTCTTGGCATTACCAGGGCCGGACTGCGAGACCTTCCGGTTGCGATTATCGGTGCAGGCGGCGTATCCAGGGCCGTAGTCGCGGGCTTAAGTGATGCCGGTGCGAAAATCAAGATTTACAACCGCACGCTCGAAAGGGCACAGAGACTCGCGGCAGAATTCGGCTGCGAATTTGCACCTCTTGATGATTTAGAGAACATAGATGCGAAACTTGTCATAAATTGCACTAATATTGGTATGCACCCGAACATTGACCAGACGCCTCTGCCGAAAGAATACCTGAAAAAGGGTATGGCCGTCTTCGATACGGTCTATAACCCCGCTGAGACTTTACTTTTGAAACAGGCAAAACAAGTTCACGCAAAAACGATTGATGGCCTGTCAATGTTCATTAACCAGGCCGCCGCCCAGTTCAAACTATTCACCAGCCAGGATGCTAACCCAGAACTTATGCGAAAAACGGTGATGGAAAACCTTAGCTGGCAACCTCGACTGTAGGCTTCGCCTTATGTGAAAGCGAAGCAGTGCAATGGGAATGAGAATTAACAGACGAAATATTCGTAAGTATAAAAAAAAATATGACGAGGACTACGATGGTCAGAAGGATGAAGAAAAAATGAAATTGTCGTTGAGAAAGCAGAGATATTTGAATAAAGAAGAATTCGTGAAAATAGGGATGTGGAAATCGAAGAGGCCAAAAAAGTATTATGAAAGCAATGATGATGTGACCGTGCAAGAAATTACCAAATTATCTTTCAGTACAAAAGATGAAAAAGAAAGGATAGAATCTTTGGACTCATTGCGTGGAGTCGGCTATCCAATAGCTTCTACCATTCTTCACTTTGCATTTCCTCGTAAGTATCCCATAATGGATTTCAGAGTTATACGGTCCTTGGGTTTGAAACAGCCATCAACATATAAATTCGATTTCTGGAAACGATACTGTAAAAAAATACAGGCTATTTCGAAAAAATATAGCTTGTCTATAAGAACGGTGGACAAGGCGCTTTGGAAATACGACGAACTCAATTCAGGTAGAAGGAGAACCTGCGGACAGCACGAGTGAATCCTTCACTCATTTGGATAAGCGGTGATTTAATTGTTGCTCTGGGAGAGGGGTTTTTGGTATACTAAAGACGGCGGATATTGGGAAAAATATTTGTTAAACCATTAACGAACTTATCGGGTGAGAATATGGGCATCAGTATTGAGGTATCCAAAGAAAGAATCGCGGCGTTCTGCGGGCGAAATCATATTCGCAGTCTGTCATTTTTCGGGTCTGTATTACGGGATGATTTTAGACCTGAGAGCGATGTGGATGTCCTGGTGGAATTTGAGCCGGGGCAGGAGCCGGGACTGATGGAAATAGTTGCAATGGAAACGGACTTATCTGAGATTCTGGGCCATAAGGTGGACCTCGTCGAGCGTCAATCCGTTGAAAAAAGTGAGAACTATATCAGGCGACGACACATTCTGCAGTCGCTGGAGACGGTTTATGTGGCGTGATCATGCCTAATCCGAACAAGAATTTGCGAGGGCAAAGGAGATATTTGAGTGGTTGAAGAAACGGTTATAGCATCAGTAACAAGGTATTTGGCTTTGCTTAAGTCCTTTGGTATTTACGCCAGTAAGGCGGTTCTTTTTGGTTCTTTTGCGAGAGGCGAGGCGAATGAATATAGCGATATTGATTTGATTGTGATTGCTCCACAATTTGACGGTTCGCGGGACATCTCGATGGTAAAGTCTCTGTGGCACGCGACTGCAACGGATTGTCGTATTGAGCCGATACCCTGTGGCGTAAAAGAATGGGAAACGGACCAAAGCCGGCCTATATTAGAGATTGCTCGTCGTGAAGGCATCATCGTTGCCGCATAAAAATCATATCAAAGTAATTCTTTTCCTTTTTGGTTTTTGTTACTTTTACGGTATATAATCTGAGTTTTGATAGTCAGGTATTCATAGGAGCGAAAATGAAAAGGGCTGAAAAAGTAGTGTTGGCGTATAGTGGGGGGCTGGATACGAGTGTGATTCTGCCGTGGCTGAAAGAGACCTACGGCTACAAGGTGATAGCATTTGCAGCCGACCTCGGCCAGGGCAAAGAGCTGGCCGGCATCAAGCAAAAGGCCCTCAAAAGCGGCGCAGTCAAGTGCATAGTAAAGGACCTGCGAAAAGAATTCGTCGAGGATTACCTCTGGCGGATGCTCAAGGCAGGCGCGATTTATGAAAAGGCGTATCTCTTAGGCACGAGCATCGCCCGTCCTTTAATCGCCAGGCACCAGGTCGATGTCGCCCACGCTGAAGGTGCGACCGCCGTCGCCCACGGCGCAACAGGCAAGGGCAACGACCAAGTGCGGTTCGAAGTAACCTATATGGCCCTTGACCCATCGCTGAAAATCATCTCGCCCTGGAAGGACCCGAATTTTACGCTAACGTCTCGCGAAGCGGCTGTAGATTACGCAAGGAAGCATAAAATTCCGATTGAGCAGTCAAAGAAGAAAATTTACTCCCGCGACCGCAACCTCTGGCACATAAGCCACGAAGGCGCTGACCTTGAAGACCCCGGCAATGAGCCGAAGGATGGGTTGTTTGTCATCTCCAACCCGGTCTCGAAAACGCCAGACAAGCCGGAGTATATAGTAATCGGTTTCGAGCAGGGTGTGCCGGTAAAGCTTAACGGTAAAAAAATCACTGGCGTCAAAATCGTTGAAACACTCAATCGACTCGGCGGCAAACACGCCATCGGTCAGGTGGACTTGGTGGAGAATCGGCTGGTCGGGATGAAATCACGGGGCGTGTATGAGACGCCCGGCGGAACAATCCTGATGGCCGCTCACGATTGCCTTGAAAGTCTGACGCTCGACAGAGAAACTTTGCATTACAAGCAGCAGGTCGCTTTGCGATACGCCGAGCTTGTCTATTATGGCCTGTGGTTCACTCAACTGCGCGAAGCGCTCGATGCCTTTATCGATGTTACTCAGCGGAACGTTACCGGCGAAGTCAGGATGAAATTGTTCAAGGGCCGCTGCACGCCCGCCGGCGTCAAAAGCCCGAATAGTTTATACCGCACCGATTTGGCGAGCTTCAAAATGGGCGCCGAATACAACCCGACCGATGCGACCGGCTTTATCCGCCTGTTCGGCCTGCCGGCGAAGGTGGCCGGTATAGTCAACAGGAAAGAACAGAAAAGCACAAAGGCATAGGAGCACAAGGTCTTGTTTATTTAGGTGCCGCTTTTGCAAAGGAGGCATTGTGGCAGCAGTACCTGGCTGGATTTGGTTTATCTTTATTTTCGTATTCGGCTCCTGCGTGGGCAGCTTCCTTAACGTTGTTATTTATCGCCTGCCCCGCGACAAATCCCTGATAACGCCCGGTTCATCCTGCCCCGCCTGCGGTCGGCGCATCCATTTCTACGATAACATACCGATTGTTTCGTGGCTGCTTTTAGGGGCTAAGTGCCGGCACTGCAAAGCTTCCATATCTCCGCGCTATTTTGTCGTGGAGCTGCTGACGGCCCTTGTTTTTCTCGGTCTTTTCATCCTGTATTTTCACACCGATTTGCGCAGCGGCCTCAAGCCGTTTCCGGGCGGCGGCTGGCTAATCTACCTTGCATCCATCATCCTTTTAGGCGCCTTCATTGCCGTCTCAGCAATCGACCTCGAATACTGGGTCATTCCGTTGTCTGTCTGCTGGTTAGTTACCGCCGTAGGATTTGTCGCCTCAGCGGTTGGCCCCTACATCATTCACCCTTCCCTGATTTGGGCGTATTCGCTTTTGCCGAGGGCCTCTGCCGACGCAGGGGCGCTTGCCGCAGGAGCAGCAATCGGGTTGGCCATATCCTGGGTGCTGGTGGTAACCGGCGTAATCAAAAGAAGTTACGAATCGGAAAGCGCCGAGGACTGGAATCGTATGGTCAAAAAACAGGAACAGGCGGAAGCTGGTTCTCCCTGTCCGGAAAGCCAGCCACCCCAGCCCAAGCTTAATCACCGGCTGGAAAGCTGCCGTGAGATAATCTTTTTGCTGCCGATTCTTTTCTGCTCAATAGCGGCTGTCTGCATTGTCAGCCGAGTCATCCCGCTTGAAACACGCAACAGCTTCCCGATGCAACATCCTGTCATTGCTGGACTTCTGGGCAGTCTGTGGGGCTATTTCACAGGATGCGGCGTCGTCTGGGCGGTCCGGATACTCGGAACGCTGGCCTTCGGCAAAGAGGCAATGGGTATGGGCGATGTGCATCTTATGGGGGCTGCGGGGGCGGTGGTGGGTCCGCTTTTTGTCGTGGTGGCATTTTTCATCGCACCCTTCTTCGGACTCGCCTGGGCGGGCTTCCAGATGTTTTTCAAAAAAATTCGACAAATTCCTTATGGTCCTTTCTTGTCTTTGGGCGTATTTGTTGTTATGATATTGCACGACTGGATTCGTGACCGTATAAGTTTTATGTTTTATCGTTGAAACAAGAATTTATGTTCTAATACTGAATTAAGGAGAATTCAAATGCAAGCCGCCATTAAAAAGACAGTGTTCCTGCTAACTTGTTTGTCACTGTTTGTTTGGTTGCCTGGGTGCACAAACTGGAAGAAAAAATACGCAGCCCTCGATGTCGAGAACGAAAATGTAAAGGGTTTGCTGGACAGGGAGAGGTCGGAAAAGGGTCAGCTTGCCGAACAGGTCACTCAAGGCCAGCAGACAATTGATGAGCTCCAAAAGCAGATTGAACAAATGAAGAAGTCGCCTGCCGAGGCCACCGGCTTCGGAAAGGGCTACGATGTTACCTTTGACCCGACCGCCGGCACAATTACGGTAACACTTCCCAATGCGATACTCTTCGATTCGGGAAAAGCCACGCTGAAGAAGGCAACGAGCGCCGAGCTTGACCACATTTACTCGGTGCTGCGTGAAAAATATGCCGGCAGGCAAATAGATGTCGCCGGACATACCGACACGGACCCCATCCAGAAATCAAACTGGAAAGACAACTGGGAGCTGTCGGCTCAGCGTGCCCTCACTGTGCTTCGGTACCTGGTCCAGAAGGGACTGCCTGATGAGAAGATTCGGGCGATTGGCAGCGGCGAAAGCAAACCTGTGGCGTCCAATGCGACCGCTGCCGGCAAAGCCAAAAACCGCAGAGTCGAAATCGTCGTCCATATGAAATAAGATTTTGTCCGCCTCCACGGATGCCATTTGTCTGCCCGGTCAAAAAGACAGCTAATAGCCCTCGTCTCTATCGCGAGGGCTATTTTATTTCCGCCCCACAAATGTCGCGGTTCTTATAGCACCGTTTTCGTCAACACGCACCGTGATTGCGCCGTCTCTGGCCGTATAGAACGATTTTGTCGGGACCTTTGCATTCTCCGCCGTTTGTCTCTCGTATTGGTTCCGGTCGCAGCTTACTATCGAGACATTGGGGCCGAGCTTATCCAGAAAACCGGCCTCTGAGGTTCTTGTTGAGCCGTGATGGGGAACGATGATGACGTCTGCTTTAAGGTCAGGAATCGTCGCAAGCAACTGTGCCTGTGCAAATTTCTCGATGTCGGAGCACAAAAGTATTTTGACATCGCCGAATTGTATCAATGACACTAATGATTTATCATTGTCACTTAATTGTTCTTTGGGTATCTGCGTCGTCGGCCAGAGTGTTTTTATACTGGCGTGGCTATTCAACAAATTTAAGCCGGCGTCTAATCGTTCTATTTTAAGATCTTTTTCGGTGAGGCAATCGCTGAGGAATTTTGTCGGGCCCCACTGGTCTATTTCGCTGAAAAAAGCATCGTTGGCGTAAACACCGCCGACTTTGCAGTGTTCGACAACCTCAGGTATGCCGTTGATATGGTCTATGTCATTGTGGCTTATGATAATGGCGTCGATTTTGCTTATCCCGCGGTAATCCAGAAATGGTGCGATAATCCGCCCGCCGACGTTGGTCCTCAGCAGCGAGCCTGCATCAAATAAAATATCAGTCCCGCCCGGAAGCTGGGCCAGTATCGCCTGCCCGTGACCGACATCTATGCAGGTCAAAACCAAATTATTACGATAAGTCCTTCGCCATTTCGCAGCACTCAAAGAAACAATTATTAAAAGAACGACCGCCACGCATACCAGTTTTTTCACAAGGGGTCTGCGAAGATAAGCGAAGAAGGCGAAAAGAAGAAAAGCGTAATATAGAATAACTACCGCAGGAGATACTTTGCCTATAAGTATCTCCGAGATGTTCCAGCCGGCAAAAAGTTTTACAATCCAAATTAAGAGGTCGGATAGCGGCCTTATCACTATGTCCAGCATCGCCGCCGCACTTGGAAGAAACAGTCCAAGAACTATTTTAACATACCCAACAACCGAGATAACACCTATCAGCGGCGAGACAATCACCGTCCAGATGCTCGTTAAGTAGTTGATTCTGTAAAAATGGTATAGTGAAAAGCCGACGCCGCCCAGCCACGCTGTAAAGCATGTTGAAAATAATCGTAATAAATATGGCCCCGCTATCGGAATTACGCGGAAAAGCAGCCCTGTTTTTGGAGCTTTCTTACCCCAGGGCAGACCCGTTATTTTTTCATATAGAAAGAAGTGTATCCGCACGCAAAAAAGCAAAAGTCCAAGCACTACCGCAAACGATAACTGCCAGCTTGCATCGAATAGGTCTGTCGGTTTTATCAGCAGCAGGATTACAGCCGCCAGTGACAGCGCATTAAAAGGGTTGTATTTTCGGCGGAAGAAAAATGATACACAGAAAACAGAACTCATAATCGCCGCCCTGAATGCCGGAGGTTGCGGCGGGATAACAAGCAAAAAGAGACCTGCGGCAGCAAGGCATATCGCCGCACAGGCACGTTTCATCAGACCCGCTGTTTTGCACAGCCACCAGATAATCCAGAACAAAATCATGAAGTTCATTCCGGATAGGCATAAAAAATGCAAAAGCCCTGTCTTTTGAAATGCCTCGTAGGTATCGCTGTCGATTTCTGCCCTATAGCCAAGCACCAATGCCTGCAGCAGGGCATAGTTTTCGCCTTCTATATCCAGGTCGCCTCGCAACGCCTGGCCGGCTATTTCCTGCAGACGCCTTTTTATTTTTATAAAAGTCTCTGTGGAACTGTTCTTCAATAGTAATCCAATAGCATCCCGCGAAGGCACGGAAGCGGCCACAAAGATATTATTCCTCGCCAGATACTGTGCTACATTGAATTGCCCCGGATTTGTTGGCCCTTTGAATCTATCCAGCCAGCAGTACATTTGCACATAGTCGCCCGCCTTCAAATCCAGCACCGGCTCATCAACCTGCACGCGGATTGTGCCGGCGACCTCCGCCCAGCCGTCGGTGGTCTCCACCTCTCGCAGCTTAAAATAAAAACTGCTGCTCGGGTCGGTTGGCTTAAACCTCGCAAATTTCCAATCGCGATTTTGCTGAACGTAAGGGTCGGTGATAATCAGCCCGTGGATTGTCGCTAACTTCGGCTCATCAGTAACAAAATTGCGTATATCGTCAGGCCCTGCCCGGTAAAAACTAACTAATCGAACCGCACCAAGACACAGAAAAAAACCGAATGCGACAACCGCAATTATCTGCGGCCGAGGCCTTTGTTTGTGAATGGTAAAGAGTGTGAAAGCTGACGCTGCGAAAAAGACTAATAGCGCAACCCACAGCCAGACGAATCGTGATTCATAGCCCGTGGCCCGTGATTCGAACAACAAATTCTGTATGACAATCCCCGCTATAATACCCAAAGCGACAATGGCAAGGGGGGATGTATTTACAGTTCGCTCAAGAAAATTCGGCCCACCCGCAAGCTGCTGGTCAATCAATTTCAACTTTCGCCGAATATCGTCCATAATTTAACGGCTGGCCGTCGGTTCTGTTTGCTTGTTACGGCGTAGCCAAATGGCGGAACATAAAGTAGGCGGCGCCGGCAAGGCATAAGGATGCCCAGAGGAAATCGAGCTTGAGCGGGTCTTTCATATAGACCACTGCGAATACCGCAAACACGCTTATCGTGATAATCTCCTGCATCACCTTTAGCTGCGGAAGCGAATAGAATTGAAAGCCAATCCGGTTGGCCGGCACCTGAAGGCAATATTCGAAAAAAGCCACGCCCCAACTGACAATAATCGCCAGCAAAATCGGCTTGCCCTTGAGGTCCTTCAGATGCCCATACCAGGCGTAAGTCATAAAAATATTCGAACCAATCAAAAGCAATACCGGCACAATCCTACTCATATCCAATCTTACTCCGAACAATGAACTATGAACTATGAACTATTCTCTCCTTGCCATTCATATATGGCCGGAGCACTTTCGGTATTGTCACCGAGCCATCGGTGTTCTGATAAAGCTCTAGGATAGGTATCAATATCCGCGGTGAAGCGATTACAGTGTTATTGAGCGTATGGCAGAATTGGATTTTCGATTTTCGATTTTCGATTTTCGATTTATCATCTCTGTAGCGGAGGTTAAGGCGCCTTGCCTGGAATTCATAGAATTTACTTGCGCTGTGTGTCTCCGAATATCGCCCGCGCGAAGGCATCCACGCTTCTATGTCGTATTTCTTCGCCTGGCCCCGCCCCAAGTCGCCTGTGCAGACGTTCACAACGCGGTAGGGCAGCTCCATCGCCTGCATCACCGCCTCGGCGTTGGCTAAAATCTCTTCGTGGAATTTATTGCTCTCTTCGACACTATTTTTGCAGATGACCACCTGCTCAACCTTGTCGAACTGATGGATTCTGTAAAGCCCGTAGGTATCCTTGCCGGCGGCGCCGGCCTCACGCCTGAAGCAGCTCGATAGGGCCACATACTTTAGCGGCAGCTCCTCGGCATCCACTATCTCTCCCATTCGATAAGCCGTCAGCGGCACCTCAGCAGTCCCCGCCAGACTAAGCTCGTCTTTTTCCATCCGATACGTCTGCTCTTCGGAGCCGGGATAGTAGCCCGTCCCTCGCATCGCCTCATCTTTCATAAGAAGCGGCACCGTAAGCGGCACATAACCTCTGCCAACCATAAAATCCATCACAAACCGAAGCGCCGCCCAGTGCAGTAACGCGCCATCGCCCTTCAGGAAATAATTCCTCGTTCCCGCTAATTTCACCCCTCGTTCGACATCTATAATGCCCAGGGCCGCCCCCAACTGGACGTGGTCCTTTGGCTCGAAATCGAACTGCCGCACCTCGCCGACTCTTTTTATCTCAACATTCTCTGTGTCATCCTTGCCCAGCGGCACATCATCATCGGCCGGCTGGGGCACAAGCAGCATTAGCTCATCAATCTTTGGCTGAAGCTCTGTAACCCTGGTCTCGTAAGCCGACTCATCTTGTTTCAGTTTTGTCAGTTGTGTTAACGCAGATTGTTTCTCATCGCCGGACAATTTTGGAATCGACTTGCCGATTCTATTTTTCTCGGTGAGAATGTCCTGCAGCTTAGCACTCGCGTTCTTGATTGCCCGGTCCAGCCGCCACAGTTCCTGAATATCAACATCGAAGCCCTTGTCCTTAGCGGCCTTTTCAAATCTTTCCGGTTTTTCTCGTATCTGCTTTATATCAATCATTGCTCGTGTCTCGTATTTCGTATATCGTATTTCGTGCTGTGATGTATGGTTTACTGAAAGCGTCTAATGATTACCACATTATTTTGCCCGCCGAATCCAAAGGATTCGTTCATTGCGATATTGACCGGCATTTTTCTGGGTTTATTCGGGACATAATCCAGATCAAGTTTCGGGTCAGGGTCATTCAAATTCATTGTCGGCGGCACGATATTGTCCCGTATGGCCAGAACGCACGTAATCAACTCCGCCGCACCGGCTGCGCCAATCAGATGACCAAGCATACTCTTGACGCTGCTGGCAGGGACGTCCTTTGCCCTTTCCTTAAAGACCCCCTTGATGGCCTTTGTCTCTATAAAGTCGTTCTCCGCCGTGCTCGTGCCGTGCGTGTTTACGTAGTCAACATCCTTGTAGCTGATGCCCGCGTCGGCAATCGCAGCATTCATTGCCTGAATCGGTCCTCTGCCCTCCTCGTGCATATCGGTAATCCTGAACGCATCGGAGCTGCTGCCGTAGCCGATGACCTCCGCCGGAATTTTCACGCCTCTTTTTTTCGCCGAAGCCAGATTCTCAAGAATCAAAATTGCCGCGCCTTCGCCGAGCACAAAGCCGTCTCTGCTTGCCGAGAACGGCCTCGATGCCGTCTCGGGGCTGTCATTTCTTGTCGATAGGGCGGTCAGACGGTTAAAGCCCGTAACGCCCAGAGGGTGTATCATCGAATGCGTTCCGCCCGCAATCATCACGTCCGCATCGCCTCTGCGGATTAACATCATCGCCTCGCCAACCGCCTGCGTGCTGGCTGCGCAGGCGGTAAGGCAGCTTCTCACCGGCCCGCGCGCTCCTGTAAGCATCGCGATATGTGCAGCCGGCATGTGCGGCTCCTGCTCAAGCTCTCGCATCGGGCTCATTTTACTAAAAGCTGCCCGCGCCCAGCGATTCCAGTTCATCTGGTTTTTGCCCGCGTCCCACCCTTCGACTATTGCGGCAAAAAATGCTTCGTTATCGAGAGAACCTTCTCCCGCGCCAAGGTAAATCCCTAACCTGCTGCGGTCGATTCCATCATTTGGCGACGAAGTCTCCACATCAATCCTCGCCTGCCTGCAGGCCTCAACGGTCGCGCCAATGGCGAACGCCGAACCTCGACCGCTGTATTTGTGCAACTGCGGGTTTCTCGTGCGCTCCGTAAAGTCGTAATCCTTGACCTCGGCATCGAACGTGGATGGAAATGTCGAGGCATCAAAAATTGTTGTCTTTGCCATCCCGCTTTTGCCCGCCAATATCGCCTGCCAGAGCGTCTCCACATCGTTCCCCAGCGGGCACACAATGCCCATCCCTGTTATCACTACTCGTTCAGCCACCTGATTGCACCTCGGATATTCTCATATATGGTCCATTATTCATAATTCGGAGTTCGACATTTAATCCGGTCTTTTCAGCACGACCGCTGCCGTCTGCCCGCCGAACGTATAACTGCAGCACAATACGTGACGGATTTTTTTCTGCTGCGGCCGCATTACAATATTCAGATTACAGCCATCGGCTTTTCTATCACAGTTTTTTGCAGCAGGTATTCTGCCTTCAGCCATTGCACAAACCGCGGCGATAACATCCAGCGCCCCACCCGCAGCGCCTGTATTGGTCAGCATACTCTTCGTCGGCCAGGCCGCGGCCTTGCTCGCCGCTTCGCCCAAAGCAGTGTAAATCGCCTTCGCCTCCGCCAAATCATCCGCAGCTATCCCTGTCCCGTGCGGAATGACCAAATCCAGGTCATCAGGTTTTATCTGCGCACTCGCTATTGCCTTTTCGATGGCTATCTGAAGCCCTCTGCCATCCTGTTCGAGACGTTCGTACGCAGGGTTGATACTGGTGCTTTGTCCGATGCCGACTACTTCAGCGTAAATCTTTGCACCCCGTTTTCGGGCGCTCTCTATATTTTCCAGAACCACTATGCCGGCGCCTTCGCCGAAAATCGAACCTCCGGCATCGGCGTCAAACGGCCTGCACGCCGAGTCGGGTTTGTCATTATCGTCAGTGTTGGCCCTTTTGAGCAGGCACTGGCGTGTTACGTCCATTGGGGTGACCTTTGTTTCCGCACCGCCGGCCAGCACAATGTCACTGTCTCCGCGTGCGATAATCTGGGCCGCCTCGCCTATCGCCAGATGGGCCGAGGCCTCGCCGCACGTAATCGTGTTGCTGGGACCCTGAATATCGTGAATAATACCTATGTGGCAGGCCAGCATATTCGGCAGATACTTCAGCAACCACAATGGCGGCACCAGCCCCAGTCCCTCTTTTCCCCACTTCCGGATGTCAAATTTTCCATCGCTAACGCTCGCTGCCACCGCCGGCGCCAGCTCAACCAGGTCGCAGCTTATAAGCCCCGCCCCGAGATTGACTCCGACACGCTCCGGATTGATATTGACCTTTTCGGGGTCGATACCTTTTGTAATTAGCCCGCTGCTGATGAGCGCTTCATTTGCCGCTATGACCGACAGCTCAATGTCCCTCGACATCAGCTTGGTTGCCTTGCGATAGCTCTTGGGCACATATTGCTGGATGTTAAAAGGCGGCGCCTGGCCGGCCAATTTGCACGGGAAGCCCGCGGGGTCGAACGCCGTGATTCTGCTGACCCCCGACCTGCCCGCACAAAGACCTGCCCACATATCTTTGACGGTTAGTCCCAACGGGCTTGTCGCGCCAAGGCCGGTTATGACCACGCGAGCCGAACTCATCGGTCCTGCTCCGATTTCTGCCTGCCCCCGGCCATAAGAACGTCCCACAGAAGCGACTCAAACATACCGGTAAACACAAAATTCTCCTTCGGGAACTCCTTGCCCGCGAGATTCTGGTCTATATGACTGAACATCAAATCTATCTCGGCAATTGTTTTTTCGCCGCAGGTAATCTTGCCTGCTGTGCTCGCCGCCTCCGGAGCAATCGATTCAATCTTCGCATCTATTCTTATTGTGTCACCCGGCTTTACGTAATCAAAGAAGACCGCCTTTTTAATCTTCGCCAGAATCACCTTTTCCTTGAAGTTTTTGGCCTCGCCGACAAGTATCCCTGCGGTCTGTGCCATCGCCTCAATCATCAAGCTCTCCGGCATTACGGGAAAACCCGGAAAGTGGTCGTGCAGATGCTCCTCGGCAAGCGTCACGTTTTTGACTGCAACCGCATGCTGCCCGCTGTCAAACTCAACAAACTTGTCTATCCAAATCCAGCGCATCTTTTGCTCATTCTAAAACGAACGGCAGGCTCACCTTCGTGCACTCCTGCCGTTGAAATCAAAAAACCGCTGCTATCTTAAGCAGCATTTAGTTTATTCTCAACGTAATTGACGATAGCGTTGACGGTAAATAAGTCACCCAATTTATTGATATTGGGGTTTTTCTCAAATGCAGTGATATCGGTGTGCGGCAGCCTCTTTCGCAGCTCCTCCAACCCCGCTGCGGTCAACCTGCCGTTGCTGATAAACTGCGGACTATTCATCAAACTCTCAGCGGGAAACAGCTCCTCCCGCGGAATCTTTATCCCGAAGGCCTTCTCCAGCCGAAACACAATATCCAGAAAATCGATGCTCTCCGCCCCCAAATCTCCCATCAGTGTTGACTGCGGCGTAACCTCGTTGTCGTCAACCCCCAGCGCATCGACTAAAACCCCCTGAACCTGCTGAAAAATCTTGTCCCGACTAACTGCCATACTTTTTTACCTCCGGTAAACTCGGCCCCTTAACAATCCATTCCCGAACGCTGCTGTCAATTTAGCGCCACAACAGTTTCCATCGCTGCTTCAAACTTTCAATAATCCTCGCATCCACCGCCGCCATCGCCGGCTCCTGCGAAGCGAGGTTAAAATGCCGCAGGCCAAACCGCGCCTCTACAATCTGCTCGCCCGCCGATACCCCGACGCCGGTAAAGCTGCTGACGTTTTCTTCGATGGTCTTCGCATCAACGCTGTATTCTATCTGCTCGCCCGGCGGCAGAAAGCTTTTATATTTTACATTCCGCGCCTGTTCAAGCAATATCATACTGTGCGCAAAATTCTCCGCCTCCCGCACAAGCCACGATGCCGATTCAATCAGCCCCTCTAATAACAGCACCCCCGGCAGCACCGGAAACGTAGGAAAATGGTCGGCCAGATACTCCTCAGCCAGCGAAACGCCCTTGACCGCCTTTATCCTCTTGCCGCTCTCAAGCAAAACAACCTTGTCAATAAGTATAAAGCGCATAAATCAGTTCGTAGTTTTGAGTTCGTAGTTCATAGTTCGTAGTATTTGGCCGGTCGTTTTATCGCCGGTCATCACAATTCGCAATACGATATACGAGTTTTAACTGTTTTTCCACCTTTTTTTTGCTTTTGAGATGTCCCTGGCACCTAACATAGATATTTTGCCTTTTATGCCGTTCCATGCTTGACAGGGAATCCACGCTCCAGCTATTATTATCCGCGAAACAATGGTTGGCGAACTCACTCAGGACAAGGAAGTGAAAAGGTGCATTATCATGGTCAACAAAGCTGGAGAATCCGAACCAAGCAATACTGTCATGGCTATGTTTTAAGGGGTAGCTAACCTGCTGGCTGAGAATCTGGGGTCAGTTGGACTTTGCCTATGTACAAAAGAGGAACAGATAACAATGGATTCCGCTGCTGGAGACGGACTAAGGCGAGCGTCTCAGTGGTGTTTGCTGTTGTTTTGGCTTTTGTGATAGCTTTTGAGATATATACATTTGCTGTGTTCTACAGTGACGGTTACGTAAAGCTGCCGGACAACTTTGGCAATTTCGAGCACGTCAGAAAAATATTGGACAATCAAGACGCTAAAGACCATTTTTCTTTTGTTGTTGTCGGTGATCCGAGAGGTTTGGGAACCTTCGAAGACCTTATCAGTGAGGTCCGCGGCAAACCTTTATCTTTCATGGTAGTGTTGGGTGACTTCGTGTCCGAAAGGACGCAGGAGCATCATCGTTTTTTTAAGGCGGAGTGTGCAGAGGAATACAAGCTACCATTCCCCGTTTTCTTCGTAGCAGGAAATCACGAATTTCATTATGGGGCAGCGGCCGATAAGCAGAGAGCAACAATATCTCTTAGTGATTTTGAAAGCATGTACGGTCCGACCAACTTTTCTTTCAAATACGGGGGCTGTCTTTTTGTCATCATACGGGATTTGCCTTCATTTACGGTGGATGAGAGTATCGCTTTTCTGCAATCAGTACTGTCACGAGAGGCAGGCAAATATAACAGGGCTTTTGTTTTTGCGCATTTACCGCTTCCAGTGTCTGCCGACTTTGATTTCGATACGTGCGGACCTGCCGAGGCCGGAAAGCTTATGGGCTTGCTTGACCAGTATAAAGTGGATTACTTTGTGGCCGGTGATTATCACGGATACGCGAGAATAAAACGGAAAGACACCGTTTATCTTGTAACCGGCGGTGGCGGAGCAAGTCTGAAAAAACATAACAAGTACTGTAGATTTCACCATGCGGTTACGATTACTGTCGATGCAGAGTCGGTATCTGAACAAATTCTTTTTGTAAAAGATTCTTACGACAAAGGTGATGTGGTTGAACGCTTCGCCACGACGGAGTTGTATCCTCTCCTCGTGGGCCACGGAGTCTTAACGGTTCTTGCAAACCTCTTGATGGTTAGCAGTTTTTTTATGTTCCTGTGGAAGGTCAGGAACCCCAAGGAGCAGGTGGTCGGAGCTGAACTTGTTAAGAGCTCAGATACCACCTCTAACAAGTAAAAACTCTCTGTGTCCTGTGTGTTCTCTGCGGTTAAACAAGGCTGTATTTACGCTGCTAATCTGTGTTTGAGAAGTGTGTGCCATTATTTTTCTCTTTTTTTGTTTTTTTACTATACGCTATCCACCAAATGATAGATGCTATTATTTATGAAAATACGCAATGCAAAAATCTCGGACGCCAAGGCGATTTACGGCCTAATCAATTACTACGCCGAACGCGATATGATGCTGTTCCGCTCGCTGGCTGATATCTACGAAAATTTGCAGAGCTTCACTGTCGCCGAACTCGACGGCCAGGTGGTCGGCTGCTGCGCGCTGGAAATTATCTGGTCGGACCTTGCGGAAATAAAATCACTCGCAGTTGATAACGACCACACCGGCAAAGGAATCGGGAAAATGCTCGTCTGTGCCGCCCTGGAAAAGGCCCATCAGCTCGGCCTGCCGCGTGTATTTGCCCTTACGCTAAAGCCCGTCTTTCTTGAAAAGCTCGGCTTCAACACAGTCGAGATGGATTCGCTGCCGATGAAGGTCTGGAAGGATTGTGCCCGCTGCCCCAAGCAGCAGAACTGCGATGAAATCGCCGTCGTTAAACAGCTTTCAAATAATCAATAATCAATTATCAATAATCAATTCTCAACCAACTTGCCTTCTCTGGAATAGCGCAACGGCCAGCGAAAGTATCCCCGCCGCATAGCACACAGCATACGCACCGGTTATCAGGATATATTTAAGCGGCACCGTGCTGCCCTCATAAATTGCATCGCTAATCCAGAAGACCTGCAGGTTCGGCACGATGAATCTGCCGACCTTTGCCCAGAGCGAGGTCTCCGCAAACCTGCCAAAAGCGTAATCGCTTATAAGGCCGAGCAAAAATATCCCGATGCAGGCCGACAGCGTCACCACCACGTTGAACCGAGTTGAAAACGCCACCGCCAGCGCCACAATTATAATCGCCGCCAGCAATAGCAGCACCGAGCCGTAGATGTCCACCGCGTTTATGCCGTTGTTGCTGGGGTTAAATTTCCAGTTCCTGTCCATAAAGGCCAGAAACACTATGCTTATCGTAGCGAATATCGCAGCCAGCACAATGGCTGTCGAAGAAAACTTCCAGTCATAAGAATAGTTCAGAAAAGCACTTAGCAAAAGTGCCGCACCTGCCGCCGTTGCCGCCGCACTTATAACGGTCCAGTCGCGAGTGTCCGACGCCGATTCGAGCACCCCATGCCTGATTGCCATAAGCAGGGCTACCGTGCAGATATAGTGCGCCAGCGCCACCGCCGCAATAACGCCCAGAAACTTGGCAATAATAAATATCGGACGTTGGACGGGCTTACTCAGGACTGTGGTTATGGTCTTATTCTCCATCTCTTCCGCCACCGCCCCCGATGCCGAAAATACTGCTATGAACAAGCTGCTCAAAAACAGCGTAGATAATCCTAATTCTCGCAGCAGTTTATTGTCATCGCTCATCGTGTACATCGTCACGGATGGGCTGAGAAGGAACAAAAACAATGCGGCGACAATGATTATGGCATAGACCGGCTGTCTGAGTGTCTCTACGAATGTGTTTCTTGCTATCGTCAGTAACTTATGCATAAGTCATTACCGGCTTTTATCTGCGCCCCAGTCACCCGAACCTTGCGGGTTCCCGCCCGATTTTGGGACTTAATTTTTTCCCAGTTGTCTCTATACTATAATCGTGTTTCTTGTTATATTACACAACCTCTATTTTGTAAAGAGGTTATGGCTATATTGAATGGGAAGTCACAAATTTGTCGCCCTGAACCCGCCGCAGGCGGGCGAGTGCTCTGCCCATAGTAATTTGAGATAGTTCTTAATACTGCTTTATGGTTATTTTGTTCTAATCGTAAAATCGAGATAAACAATGCCGACAACATCAAAACGCCCTGAACACGCTGCCTTGATTTCTCTGGTTCTCAGCGTCCTCTTTTTCGGCATCATCTTCTTCCTGGGCCGCTGGAGCAATTGCTTCGTAATCTCTGCAATTAGCTGGCTGCTGCTCTCGGCCGCACTGATTTGGCTTGTCCTGCTCATCCAGTTCCATCAGCGTGCCCTCGCCGAGCAGGAAAAGCTCGATATGAGCCAGTTGGCCGGCGACGAAAAGGCCGCCACAATCTTTCAGGCAAAGGGCGAACGTGCCGCCTTATTCGCCGTCGCCCAGCACCGCCTCCAGATATTGGAGAAATGGTTCCTTCCCATATTCTCCGCAGTCATCGCCGTCTATCAGATAGCCATAGGTCTGTACCTGCTGAAAACCATCCCCGGTGGGGCTGAAATCGAAGTAAAGCAGCCGCTGCTTTGTGCAATCTTCCTGACGGCCATCGCATTCGTGGGCTTTCTGGTTTCTCGTTATGCCACCGGCCTCTCGACCCAGCCTCAATGGAGACCTTTACGCGCAGGCGGCAGCTCCCTGCTCGCCGTCGCCATCCTGTGCTTTGCCCTGGCGATAGGACTGGCGCTTGTGCAATTCAAGGTTTCCGTCCTGATAAAAGTCATCATGCTGGCCGTCCCCGCACTCCTGGTCGTGCTGGGCATAGAGACCGCCCTGAACGCGGTGTTCGATATATACCGCCCGAGATTGAAGGACCAGTACAGCAGAAGCGCCTTCGACAGCAGATTGCTTGGCCTTATCAATGAGCCCGGCGGCATATTCCGCAGCGTCGCAAGCACCATCGATTATCAGTTCGGATTCAAGGTCTCGCAAACCTGGTTCTACAAGCTACTCGAAAGGGCGATTGTGCCTTTGGTCTTATTTGCCGCCGTTACGCTGTATTTATTAAGCTGCATCGTCGTGGTAGGCCCCGATGAGGAGGCGATAATAGAGCGCTTCGGCAATCCCTTAAACAATGCAAATCAAATCAGGCGAGCCGAGTCAGGTCTCACCTTCAAATGGCCCTGGCCAATCGACATCGCCTACAAATACCCCACAAAAAAAATCGCCGAACTCAATATCGGCTTCGTCCCCAAAATCGACCCGAAGACCAACGAGGTCGTTCGTGAGCCGCTGCTCTGGGGCAAAACCCATTTCGAGCAGGAATATAGCGTGATTGTCGCAAGCCAGTATTCCGGCACAATCCTGCCTGAGGGTGCGATGCCCGTCAGTTTCGTCAAGGCAAACATCCCCATCCAGTACAGGGTAAAGGATTTGTATTCATACCTTTACCGCCACAGCGACCCGGAAAAATTACTCGAGGCCATTTGTTATCACGAGCTTGCTAAATTTGCCGCCGGCGCCAAAATTGAGGTTGACGACCAGGGCCGCGGCCCAGCCGCTCTGCAGGACAGCCTGCTCGGCGCCGGCAGAACCAAAGCCAAGGAAATCCTGACCGAAAATATCCAGAAAGCCGCGGACCGGGCAGACCTCGGCATCGAAATCGTATTTCTTGGTCTGCAGGGCATCCACCCGCCGCCGGAAGTCGCCTCTGATTATCAAAAGGTCGTCGGTGCCATCCAGAAAAAGCAGGCACTTATCCTCCAGGCCCAGGCGGAGCGAAACAAAAACCTGAGCGCCCTCGTCGGCTCGGTAGAGGACGCCGACCAGCTTTACAACCTCGCCGCCAAATATCAACAGGCAAAACAACAAACCCAGTCTCCGGATACCGAAAAGCTCGGCGGTGAATTAGATGCGGCCTTTGCAAAGGCCAGAGGCGATATATTCAAGACGCTCCGCGAGGCCCAAAGCTACGCCTTCGAGAAATCCACGCTCGCACAGGCCACCGGCGAACGCTTCGCCGACCAGCTCAAGGCGTTCCGGGCGGCAGAGCAAATCTACAAACACCAGCAAAAATTAGAGGCCCTCGAAGAGGCATTGCAGGGCGTGCGAAAATATCTCGTGGTCGCCGACACCAATGATACGCAGGTCTTTATAGTGGACGTGAAGGAAAAACTTGTGCCGAGTCTGTATGACATAACCGGTTTAGAGGAGAGCAGCGAAAAATGAAAAACGCAGCAATTATAATTCTCATTGCACTGTTGGTTGTGGCTATGGTCCTGTACCTCATTTCGTTCCAGGTAAGAGAGACAGAAGCCGCACTGGTGACAACCTTCGACAAGCCCACTCGCCAAATCCCCGCACCGGGCTTATATTTCAAATGGCCGCCTCCCATCCAGCGAGTTTATAAATTCGACTCGCGAACCAGGGTCCTCGAAGCCAGCCTTACCGAGACGACAACCAAAGAGGCCGTGCCGATTATCGTGAACACATATATTGTCTGGCGAATCACCGAGCCGCTGCAGTTCTCCAGGGCCGTGGGGACCGTCAAAAAAGCCGAGAGTATGTTGCTCAGCCAGATAAGTGACACCCAGAACAGGGTAATCGGCCAGCACTCCTTCAGCGAATTTGTCAACAGCGACCCCAACAAAATAAAATTCGAGGAAGTCCAGACCGAAATGCTCGCCGGCCTCAAACAACCCGTCAGGCAAAATTACGGCATCGAAGTCAAGACCGTCGGCATAAAACAGCTCAAAGTCAGCGATGATGTCAGCAAAGATGTCTTTGAGCGAATGAAGGCCGAAAGAAATCGAAGGACCGAAGCCACAATTGCACAGGGGAACGCCGAGGCAACCAGGATAAAAACCGACGCCGATTCAAAAAAGACCGAGCTGCTTGCCGTTGCCGAGGCCAGGGCAAAGGCAATCCGAGGCCAGGGTGACGCTGAAGCCGCGAAATATTACAAATTGCTCGATGAAGACCCCGAGTTTGCAATGTTCCTGCAGGACATCGAAACGCTCAAAAAGGTGCTGGCAGAAAGGTCAACCATTGTGCTTAGCACGGATTCGGAGCCTTTCAAGCTCCTTAAAGAAAAGCCCGCTCTGGAACCAAAGAAACAATGACACCGTGGAATGTTTTTGCGAGAGTAATATCCGGTGCAAAATATTATGCCGACACAGAATAGCCAGGACAATAAGGACTTCCGGACCAAGCCGCCCAAAAATATTGCCGGCGAAGAGCTCGACGCCAGCGGCAGGTCCCTGTCCGAGGCCCTTCGAATCAGCTTTATCATCTTAAAGATAATAATGATTGTGCTGATTGTCGCCTTTCTCGCCTCGGGTTTCAAAACCGTCGGACCCGATGAGCGGGCGCTCGTCCTGCATTTCGGAAAGATTCGCGGAGTCGGCGAAAAAAGGGTCCTCGGCCCCGGCCCGCACTGGGTCTATCCGTATCCGATAGACGAAATCGTCAGGATACCCGTGGAGAAAAAAGTTGACCTGCCGGTCAACTCGTTCTGGTACTTCCAGACAAAGGAAGAAATGCTGGAAGGCCCAAAAAAGGTAAGACGCCCCCCACCCAGTCTCAACCCGCTTCAGGATGGCTACTGTCTTACTCGAAGCGAGAAACAAACAAGCTCCGTCGCAGGCTCCGATGGCAGCGATTACAACATCATCCACTGCAAGTGGCTGATAACCTACCAGATTGACGACCCCGAACGGTTCTTCAGAAATGTCCATATCGAAGACGTAAAACCGGGCGAGGTTTACTTCGATGTAATGAGCAAAAGCATAACGCCGCTTCTTGAGGACCTCGTCGAGGATTCGGTCGTTACCGCGATGGTCAATTATACCATTGATGAGGCAATCAAAAGCCAGGACAGAATCCCCAGGCACGTTGCGGTCCTGCTTCAGGAAAGGCTCGACAAAATCGAAAGCGGCATAAAAGTCGTCTCCGTGTATCTGACCGACATAACCTGGCCGCGGCAGGTCGATGATGCGTTCCTGGCATCCATTAAAGCCAGTCAGACAAGCCAAAAGGCAATCAGTGAGGCCAGGACCTACGCCGAAAACACCCTCAACGAAGTCGCCGGTTCCCTTGCCGAACGATTGTTCCAGACCTTGCACGACAAAACTGTAAGCGAGGCGGAAAAAGAACAGTTGTGGTCGCAGTTGGCCGGCACAGCCCAGGAAAAAATCGCACAGGCGAGGGCCTACCGCACAAAAGTCGCCGAAACTGCCAGAGCCAACGCCGATTATTTGCAGCAATTACTGCCCGAATACCGCAAACGCCCGCAGCTTGTTATCCAGAAAATTTACCAGGATGCCGTGGAATACGTCCTTGGCAAGGCCGATGAGAAATTCGTTATCCAGCCGACAAAAGGTCCGGGGCCCAAAGAAATCAGAATCCTTATAAGCAGAGACACAACCTTGAAACCGAAATCCGACAAAAAGCAGGGGACCGAAAGAGAGCAAAAGCCGAAAACAGATTAGACGCGATTCATAAAAAGATATTATGGCTCACGAACATCTACATTTCAAAGACGATATTGCCGCCGAGCATACTTACGGCAAGCAGATTCGCGTAAGTATGGCCCTGTTGGCGACGCTGGCAGGGGGGATGCTGCTGATAAATAGCGGGCTTGCCAGGTTCCTCTACGGCAAAGGAAGCTTCAATACCGAATTTCTGGCGTTGGCCGCCGCAATACTGCTTGGCGCGCCAATTGTCCTTAACGCCGTCAAAAGCCTCGTCAAAAGGCAAATGCACATGGATGAGCTGGTCGCTCTTGCGATAATCGCCGCCTTTGCCACGCAAAAATACAGCACCGCAGGCGTCGTCGCATTCTTTATGCTGCTGAGCGAGCTTATCGAGACCCGCACCGCTCTCGGCGCTCGTGCATCCATCGAATCTCTAATAAGATTGACGCCTACAAGAGCAAATCTTCTCGAAGCAGACGGCAGTGAAATCGAAGTGCCGGTTGCCGGCCTAAAGCCCGGCGACCGTATCCGCGTCCGGCCCGGCGACAATATCCCCGCAGACGGCGAGGTCATAAAGGGCCTTAGCTCCGTCAACGAAGCGACAATCACCGGCGAATCTCTGCCCGTTGATAAAGTCCCTGGGATGCAGGTCTTCGCCGGCACAAACAACCTCACCGGCGTACTCGACTTCGCCGTCACCAAGGCCGGCAAAGACACGACCCTCGGCAAAGTCCAGTCGCTGATTATACAGGCTGAGCAGACAAAAATACCGATTATGCGGATAATCGACCGCTACGTTAAATGGTACACGCCCACGATTCTGATGATTGCCGGCATAGTCCTGTTCTTCACCCGTGACATCGACAGGGCCATCACGATACTCGTTGTCTCCTGCCCCTGTGCCTTAATCCTCGCAACGCCCACCGCGATGGTCGCGGCGATTTCAGCCTCCGCCCGCCTCGGCATCCTGATAAAAAATGTAGCCGACCTCGAAGTCGCCGGCAAAATGACGGCAATGGTATTTGACAAAACCGGAACGGTAACAACCGGCCGGCTTTATGTAACCAAATTGACTCCCGCCGAAGGCGTCTTGCCCGCCGAACTGCTGGCCGCCGCTGCCGCCGCCGAGCAAATGAGCAAGCACCCGGCGGCACGAGCGCTCCAGGAAGTCGCCAGAGAGGCAAATCTCTCGCTGCCTGTGCCGGATAACTTCCAGGAAACCCCGGGTAAAGGCGTAACCGCTGTAATCGATTCGGCAAAAGTTGTAGTCGGAAGGGACAGCTTCCTCAGAGAAAACAAGGTCAATATCGTCGGCGTCCCCGACCCCAGCCTGCACGAAGAGCAGGGCTTCAGCACCCTTTACGTAGGCAGGAATTCCAGATGTCTCGGCTGGATCGGCTTGCAGGACAAAACCAGACCTGAAGCCCGGCAGGCCATCAAAGAATTGTTTGATATCGGCGTCAAGAGAATAACGATGCTTACAGGCGACCGCACCGAGGTCGCCAGCCGCGTCGCCGCCGAGCTCGGATGTACCGATTTCAAAGCGCAGTGCCTGCCCCAGGACAAATTGGCAATCGTTGAACAAATCAAAAAAGATGGCCACACAGTCGTTGTCGTTGGAGACGGCATCAACGATGCGCCGGCCCTGGCGGCAGGGGACCTCGGTATCGCTATGGGAGCGGCGGGCAGCGACGTTGCCATAAATTCCGCTTCAATCGCGCTGATGAGTGATGATTTGAAACGGCTGCCGTTTCTCGTGCGGCTGTCCCGTAAAACAAGAGGAGTCATAAATCAAAATCTCGGTTTCGGAATCGCGTTTATCATTCTCGGCGATACCGCAGCAGCGGCAGCCTGGCTGCCGGCGGCCTACGCCGCCGTCCTGCATTTTGTCGGCTCGCTAATAGTCGTCTTCAATAGCGCTCGACTTGTTCGCTACGGCGAGGAACTTGGCCACGAACCGCTGAAAGTGTAAATACCAAATGCAAAACTGAAAGTTATGGTGCCAGGCACAATACCGGCGATTGCGACTCTCGATAGCCATTTTTGCTTTTTAATTTTTGATTTCCAATTTACCTATGGACTATGCAATTGAAACCTTCCATTTGACCAAGATTTTCTCCGACTGGTGGGGCAGGGTCAGGGTCTATGCCGTTGACGACCTGAATCTGCAAATCAGGTACAACGAAGTGTTCGGCCTGTTAGGCCCCAACGGCTCGGGCAAAACCACAACGCTCAAGCTCCTGCTCGGCCTGCTTCATCCCACCAAAGGCAGGTCCTTGGTCCTGGGCGGCGACGGCGCAGACCCCAAAATCAACGCTCGAATCGGATTCCTGCCGGAAGAATCTTACCTGTATCGATATTTGAATGCCCGCGAAACGCTGGACTTCTACGGCCGGCTGTTCGGCCTGCCCGCAAAAGTGCGAAAAATGCGAATCGAAGCACTGCTCGATATGGTCGGCCTGACAGCAGTGGCCAACAGGCCCGTCGGCACCTACTCAAAAGGGATGGCGCGCAGAATCGGCCTGGCGCAGGCCCTGATTAACGACCCGGACCTCCTGATACTTGATGAACCGACCACCGGCCTCGACCCAATCGGAACAAGGCAGATAAAGGACCTGATTCTCAAACTCGCCCAGCGCGGCAAAACTATCCTGCTGTGCAGTCACCTGCTCGCCGATGTCGAAGACGTCTGCGACAGAATCTCAATCTTATACGGCGGCAAAGTCCAGGCCCAGGGCCAGGTCAAAGACCTATTACAGCAAACCGACAAAAGACAAATCATTACCGACGCCATCACCGACTCGGCCGTCGAGAAGATAAAGCAGATAATTGAGGCCGAGCACGCCGAGTGTGTTGTATCTTCTCCGATGGAACGGCTGGAAACATTTTTCATCAAAACCGTCACAGCCGCACAAGAGCAGGCCCAGCCCACAAGCGGGGCCGTCAGCACTACCCGGCTCGGCGATTTCCTCACCGGCGAGCCTGCAAAAGAAAGTATCCTCGACAAGCTTGTCTCTGCGCCGATATCCGAGCAAGCCGCCCCAAAATCTCCCGCAACAGAGCAAGAGCACATCGCTGCTGTCGAAACCTCTTCTGTCCAACCCGATGAACAGCTGCTCCGCAAACTGACTGAGCCGGTCAAACCATCCCCATCAGACGCAGCCGCGGACCGGAAGGTCAAAACGCAAGAGGTCGAACACAAACCTCCCAAAGAGCAGGAAATCAAAAAGAGCATCTTGGACCAGCTCACGGGCGGAACTTCAGCCGGACACGCTGATAAACAGCAACCCGATAAGTCGGCATCAGGAGAAGGCGCCAATGCATAGTATCTGGGCCGTCGCGACAAACACCGTAAAGCAGGCGCTGCGGATGAAAATGGCCGCTGCCTTCATAGTCCTGCTGCTTGTCCTGCTGCCGGTCATAGGTTTTACCGCAACAGGAGACGGCACCATCAAAGGCAGACTGCAAACCTTCGTAAGCTACGGCCTGTCACTGACGAGTCTTTTGCTTTGCCTGCTGACGGTAATAGCCTCGGTCTATTCGCTGACCAGTGACATCCAGCAGAGGCAAATATACACCGTCGTCACCAAGCCCATCCGCCGGTTCCAGCTTCTTTTGGGTAAGCTGCTCGGCGTAATATTACTCGATGTAGCGCTGCTCGTGCTGTTCGCAGCAATAATATATGCAATTACCCTCTATATCCCGAAATTCGCCGGGGCGACCGGCGAAGATATCGCCCGGCTCAATAACGAATTCTTTACCGCCCGCGCCGGCTTGACCCCTGCTGAAGCCGATGTCACCCAGGATGTGCTCAATATGTATAAAGAGCTTGATAAGGGCGGCCAATTGGACCAGGTGTTTCCGGACCTGTCGCGTCAGGAAGTTATCGACCAGCTTACCACTCAGAAGAAACTTGAAAAGCGGGCCGCCGCAGTCGGCCAGGACCTGCTCTGGGAGTTCCACAACGTACGCCCCCTCGACCCCAATGAAAGCCTGTTCATAAGATTCAAATACGATGTCTCCATAAATCCTCCCGATTCGCAGGTCTATGGCCAGTGGCTTGCAGGCGATTATCGGCAGGTCAAATACGCCACGAAAATCGAAACCCAGATTTATTCATTTGAACGCAAAGACCCCATCCGCACTTTCCGCGAAATCCAGGTCCCCGCCGACGCCGTAGCACAGGACGGCTACCTCGCCGTCGGATTCCTGAACGTCCCGCTAAACAACACCGTGGTAATCTTTCCGCTCGAGGACGGTCTCGAAGTGCTCTACAAAGCCGACACCTTCACGGCAAATTTCGCAAGGGCCGTCCTTCTAATCCTCTTACGCCTGATTTTCCTCGCCTGCTTGGGCACATTCGCCGCAAGCTTCCTGTCGTTTCCGGTGGCGATACTGCTGTGCATAGTGTTCTTTGCCACCGCCAGTTTCAGCGGTTTCGTTATCGAATCCTTTGACTTCCTCGGCGGAAACATGAGCAGTGTATATTCTTATACCTTGAAACCCATTATCAGCATCCTGCCGCAGTTCGATAAGGTCAACCCCGCAAAGTTTCTTATCCCCGGCCGCCTGTTGAGCTGGTCTCTGGTGGGCAGAACCGCCGGTCTTATGGTTTGCATTAAAGCGGTTCTGCTGCTGCTTCTGGGTTTGTT
>Ga0315291_10000302_pt1 | contig 63349 bp, 53 predicted proteins | sample YL17G12_20_MG_FD_203070 | JGI IMG/M metagenome (GOLD analysis project Ga0315291, IMG submission 203070) | Sediment microbial communities from Yellowstone Lake, YNP, Wyoming, USA - YL17G12_20 | ecosystem: Environmental > Aquatic > Freshwater > Lake > Sediment | place: USA: Wyoming | collected... | reverse complement strand
GGATGGACGCGATAGTGGTTCAGGTGGCAAGGGAGAGGAAGGCTGCTTTGGTGACTTTCGACGAGGAAATGGCTGAAAGGTCAAGGGGAGTAGTTGAAGTTTCTTCTTTTCGGGATTTTGAAAGATAGGGCGTTTGCCGTGTTCATGGTTTTGCGGGCTGGCGCGCATGTGTGTTCCTAAATTTCCCTTTTTGAGTGTGATAGGGCTGAATAGCGTGTCTTACAGCACTCTTTGCGGCTCAAGTCGCCGCCACCACCAACAAGCCAAACAAACATAGAAGAACGAGACGCTAAGACGAATTTAGAAACAAGCATGCGCGCTAACACACGCGTGCGCCGATCTTGGTGGCTAACTTATTTAAGAGTATTAAATTTCTTTTAGAAGTTTGAGGAATTCTTCCTTCGTCAAGCCTGCTTCAGTTATGATTTCCATCAGTAAACCCTTTTTATCTCTTTATGTTTTGGAACTGGCACGACGTATTCGTCTTTGATGAGGATCAGATGGCTTCCTTTTTGTCTGGCAACTTGGAAGCCCGCTTTTGCGAGGACTTTGACGACTTCACGCCAAGAGAGCAGAGGGAGCCTCGACAACTACCTCAACCCTTTCTCCTCTAATCTTGCCATGAAGAAGCTTTGCTTTGACTTCCAAATAGCCCTCTATAGCTCCCTTGATGTTTTTTAAGGCTTCCTCCCTTGTTTCGCCTTGAGTGGCTACTGGAAGCTCCAAACACTTAACTACGAAGCCGCCCTCCTCAGCAGGCTCCAAAACAACCGTGAACCTACGGGTGACCATAAAACCGCCAGCAATACAATATTTGCGACATCTATATGAACATATCTTCAATCTTAACGAAGGGTTTGTTTGTCGAAACAGCAGAACCAACCGCTTGCAGGTTTTAGAAGAGGGGAGTAGTGGAAGAATAGCACGCGCGATAATGCGCCAAGACTTGGAAAAATCAAGGGGTCTAGAAGAGACAGACTAGTGAGCTGGAAGAGCCTTCAGTTCAACCCTGAATTGGCAATGTTTAAATGCTGCAATGCACTTGTTTCTGGAGTTTTCAGGTGAGTAGTGTTGCTCGAGATAAGGCCTTTCCAAAAGGGGCTTGACGAGGAAATCTACGTCAGAATCTACAATGCGGCGTTCTTGGAATACGACGACGTGAGAAGCGTGGCTCTTCATGAAGTCAAAACGATTGAAGAAGCTCCGAGCTTCAACCTTGATGGGCTTTTGCTGGCGGAATGGAATGGTCAGACAGCGGGAATGGTGCAGGCTTTTGTTGACAAGCGTAGAGAGGAAAAGAAGGGCTTCATTCAATCGCTTGCGGTGCTGCCGGAATTCAGGTGCATGGGAATAGCTAAGAAGCTCTTGGCTGAGGCGATTTCGAGTCTGAGAATGAGAGGAATGAAGGTTGCTGCTGCTTGGGTGCAGACTGACAGATTGGCTTGCGTGCATCTTTATGAAAGTTGTGGTTTTAGGTGGGTGCGGGCGTCGAGTCTAATGAGGGGAAGCCTGATGGGTACTCCATTGGAGACGGAAGAGAACAGCGCAATAGACTTGAGAGAAGCGCAACTGGGAAATGACGAAGAGATTGCCTTGATCAACGTGCTTGATAATGAGGCTTTCAAGGAACACTTCAACTATAGGCCTGTGACTGTTGAGGAGACTAGGTATATGTTGTTGAAGATACCGTGGTATCAACATCAAAAGGCATGGTTTGCAGTGTCTGACGGCAGACCAGTAGGCTACGTTGTCGCCGGAATCGATGTGGGGCTGAACAAAGAGAAAAGTGTCAAGTACGGGTGGGTTTTGGACATTGGTGTTCTGAAGTCCTACAGAAGAAAAGGCGTAGGCTCAGCTTTGATGCATCGGGCAATGCGTTATCTGGAATCACAGGGAATGGAGAATGCGTTGCTTTATGTGGATGATCAGAATCCTACATGCGCAATGAAACTCTACGAGAAAGTTGGCTTCACGGTCTATCACAAGAACGCTGTTTATGAGTTGCAGCTTGTCTGAATCCAGAAGTTTCTCAAGTGTAGTGTCGTTGGCAAGCGCCTAGTCTGCTGTCTTCTTGATCATGGTTGCTGTTTTCAAGGCGGCTTCAATGTTTTTTCGCAGTTCGTCCATTTGTGGTGAGGCATTTCTATAGTACTCTATTGCTCCTCTGTCGCGTGTTCTCAGTAGGATCAGGGCGGTGGGATAGAAGTAGTGGCCAAACACGTCTTTGCTGAGCAGAGATTCTTCGTCATGCTCAGGGGAATACTTGATGTGGATTGTGGTGAAAGCAACTTTGCCTCCATGCTTGGCTAGGATGCTTTTCGCAAGTTTCTCTAGTCTTGGCTTTTGTTTCTTGCAGGCCGGGCAACCGTCTCGGCTAATAGAGATAACGTAGACCTTGCCAATCTCAGAAGCCAAACAGTCCAGTGCAGGTTTGTGTTCTTTTGAAATCCTCTTCTGAAGCTCTGAAAACTCCACCTGTTCGATTGGCATGAAACAGTATTGCCAAGTGAGACTATTTAAAAGCACACTAGCGCGCATGCGTACTCCTAAATTCCCTTTTCCGCTGCGTTAGATTCGGACCGCCCCCTCTAACGATGCCTCACTGCAATCCGAACGTGCAATCACTGTCGTGAAAAAAGAGAATTCTTTTTTTATACGTTCACCCAACATCCTTTCCTATATCTCAGGCGCATAATCATCCCAAGCACGGCATAGCAAGAAGCACAATCGAAACAGAAACGGATTTAGGAACAGGCGCGCGCTACTTACGTGGGCGCGAGCGTTTGCCTAGACTGAGGCTTGCACGAGAATATCAAAGCTAAAATCTGTCACGTTTACTATGTTCGGCCGCACGGTTAAGGTGAGCTTGGCGCAAGTCACCGCGTTAGGAGACAGAATGTAGCCGCTACAGTTCCACGCCAATGTCAAGTAAGAGGCTGCAACTGCAGGGGTAAAGTTGCCATAACTCATTGAAAGCGTTCCTGCTGCTGTTCCAACGTTTTTGACATACACAGCGTTATCGACTGAGGTTCCTGCAGTGATGTTTCCCCATGGTATGGACGTTACTTCACTTGTACAAGCATTGTCCCAATATGCACTTACCCCAACGAATTTCACTGTGCCGTAGCTGTTGATGCTCCGTTGAGAGGTCTGGGCAAGAGTCATACTTGCAAGCAAACAGAGAAGTATCAGAGATATTGTTGCAGCTGCAAGCTTGAGCGAGTTTCCATGTTGCGTCTTTATGAGGGACAGCCTTTTCCAAACCGAGTTTTGTGCCTTTGCCGTTGATCCTTGTTTGCCATTTCTTTCGTTGCATATGTCGTTAGTTTTTTCTTTCATTGCTATCGCGCATCGGAAAACAGCATTGCCTGCAATGCTCTTAACACTTTTTGAGAAGCGAAATTGACTATTTAGTCAAGTCCCGATGGAAAACGTCAGGCGAGTTGGCAAAAAGGGTCAATGTGCCTTGGCAAAACCCGAAATGGTGTTAATGCTTGACTTGACGCGGTCGTGTGGGTGAGAACCTTGCCACGGAGAACATATGCCTATAGGTCAACGCTAGTTCTAATGCGCTGGAATGTCTTGAACACTCTGGGAACAGCAAGTATTATGGCTATCGAGAATATGACAGTACAGAATATGTGAGGCGGAACCAGCAGCGCGCGCAAGCTAGGAAGATAGGAAAGCCTAGCGCCTTATCTTTGCTCAGGTCTCTTTTCACCTCTGTCCTGTCATTCTGACGCAGCACGTTACTGCTGTTTCAAGTTGTGTTTTCTAAGACATTCTCTTACATTTAACAGTTCTTTCATTGTGTTTATTGTCAGCCACTCGCCCTCATACTCGTATGCCCTGATCATACGTTCGTCTGCAAGCTTTGGCAGCGTCTGTAATTCCATGTCTCCTTCATCCGGAAAGTATCGCTTTATTACAGATGTTTCGAAAACGTAATGCCCAGTCGAGACACAAAAGTCTAGTTGCGGTTTCTGCGCGAATTCAGTTACATAAGTATCTTCAGTTAGGATTCTTCCGAATGGTAAGGTGGGTTTTGCCACCAGTATTGCTGCGCCACTATTCGCATGTTTATACAGCTTCTTTGGGTTATAGAAGACTATGTCGTCCACATTCATCACGTACACCCTCTCGTCTTCAACTTGTTCCGCGGCCTTTTTCACGGCGCCGCCCGTTCCAAGCTTCTTCTGCTCTATCGAGTAGGTTACGGACGTGTCATCAATCAAGTCAATGGTGTTTGTGGCAAGTACTATTTTGCGCATCCCATGCTTTTTGAGCCAGCTCACTTGATATGAAATTAGTGTTTCATCGTTTATTTTCAGTTTTGGCTTCGGAACCCAAATGTCCGGCTTCAGTCTCCACCCAGTTCCGCCGCATAGGACTATTGCCTGCACTTTGCTTTCACCGCGTTCTGGAGAACTCGCAAGTTATAGATTAAGTTGGCGCCAAATGCTAGTGCATATCACTCGTGCGCACTCGTTTCACCTTGACGGCGTTTGAGTTTGCTGGAGAGGGCGCTGAGAGTTATCGGTCAGGTCCTTGAATTCTGGCAACAGGTTTGTTTCGGAAGCGTATTTGTGCGACTGCGAAACGATTTCTTCTCCTCCGTTCTAGGCAAGAAGGGCGTTCGTTTGAACATTAAGCTTGCTGGCTTCGGATATCGTTGCAAATGCCAAGTGCCTGCCAGCTGAGCTCGTTGGTTTTGATTTTGCAGAATTGCCGGTGGCACAGTTGCTTAGCCCGCGCTGGAAGGGTGGCGTCAGTGGAGGATTCTTCTGGTTTTTGTAGATGTTTTTTACAGAACAGTGTAGTATTGTTATAGAACATTTTCATAGATTTTACAGTCCACATGACTTAAATATTCCTGAACTGAAATAGGTAGAGGAGAAGGAGAAAGCAGTATTACAATGTCAATGTCTGATTTTTCTTGTCCGCTCCTGTCAGGGAGGGATTAGCTAGTGGTTGCTGAAGCCCGAGATGAGATTGTTAAAGAAGTGAAGCAGCAGTGGCAAGGTCTTTGGCGGGAGCGAATTGACGACAAGGTCAGGGCTGAAGGCATTGCAAACAAGGATTATTCCATGTTGTTTGTTGACAAGGGCACGGTGGTGCTTGCCACGAGAGATTTCAGGCTGTTGAGTCTTAGGGAGATTCTGGAGCAGCACAAACTGGCTAACGTTGAAAGACTGGTTCCTCCGCACCCGGAAATTGGCGGGTGGGGCAAGTTTATACGCACAACGATCGTCAAGCAGCAGTTCGCCCGGAGGATCAGACGGGCAGAGCAGTATGAAGAGGGCAAGAAGCAGCCGCAGCAGTTGAAGAAGGGCGGTCGGGGCTGGCTTCACATCTAGTGCTGGCGGGGTTTCTGTAGATTCGATGTTGTGGAAGACTGTTTTGTTAGTGCTTGAATGATTCGGTTTTTAGAGGGATACGTTTGGGTAGTTATAGAGGGAGACTGGATATCATAGCGGATATTCTGGCCGTTGCGAGGCAGCGTGCCAAGAAGACGCAGATTATGTATGGAGCGAATCTGAGTTATCGGCTTTTGACTCGGTATTTGGCTGAGATCAGGCGGGCTTATTTGGTTCGTTTTGAGCGGGAAGAAAAGTGCTATGTGCTTACTCGCAAGGGGATGGAGTTTCTGGAGAGGTATAAAGAGTATTCAAAACGGAACAAGCACGTTGAGAAGCAGATTAACGATGTTGATGGTAAACGGAAGGTTTTGGAGGGTCTTTGTTCCTAGCGTGGAATTGGTGGTTTTTTGTTGTTGTTTGTTGTTTTTTGGTGTTTTCTGGTGTTTTGGGTTTGAGCGGTGGGGTTGAGGGGTTTGTTGCGAAAGTTTTTGCTGCCTGCTGTCGTTGTTTTGGTGTTGATGCTGTCTGTTGCTGGTGTGCCTGTGCGTGTTTTTGCGGTTGCCACTGCGGATGAGGCGCGGGCGGCGGTTGATGGGGCTCAGGCGCAGATCATTGCTTGTTATGGGGCTGTTGTGGAGGCTGAGGGTGCGGGTTGGAACGTTACTGAGCTGGCAGGCGTTCTGAACGAGGCTGGGGGTTTGCTGTCGCGGGCCAGGGTGGCTTTTGAGAATGGCGAATATGATCTGGCTTTTGAGTTTTCTTCCAACTGCACGGATAAGCTTGCAGGGTTCACTGATAGGGCTGTGACGTTGAGAGACAGTGCTGCGCTGGAGCGAAGTGTTGATTTCATGGTTAACATAGTTGGGTCTACAGTTGGAGCAGTAGCAGTCATATTTGCTGGTTGGGTTTTGTGGATTTACTTGAAGAGGAAGTATGGGCAAGCTGGAAGTGCTGTTTGATTGGACGTTCGTGACTATCAGGTTTTGTTCTTAGTGGTTGTTGCCGTTTCTGCGTTGCTTGTGGCTTCGCCCGCACTGAGCAGACTGCTGGTTTGGCCTAGAACTGAGTTTTTTACGGAATTGTGGATTTTGGGGCCGAATCACATGGCTGAAGACTATCCGTACAACGTTTCACGCGACCAGAACTATAGCGTATTCCTCGGTATTGGCAACAGGCTGGGGCATCTGGCCTATTATGACATTGCGGTGAAGTTTCGCAATCAAACTCAGCCGGCGCCAACTAGTTTTGGACCAATCGAAGAGCGTGTTCCGAGCAGTTTACCGTCGCTTTTCAACGTTTCGGCTTTTGTGGCGGATGAGCAGGTTCTGGAGTTGCCGTTGACGTTCTCTTTGAATTACTCGTATAGTGATGTGCTTTCGAGAATCGAGTTCTACAGCCTGACGCTGAACAATGTGCTTTTGGGTTTGACGGATTGCACGGCGACTTGGGATTCTGGTCGGAACGAGTTTGTGGGGAACCTGTTTTTTGAGGCTTGGATCTACAATGCGACTGTGGGCGATTTTCAGTATCACGAGCGTTTTGTCAGTTTGCGACTGAACATGACTGTCTGACATGGATATATGCGCGCTTTAGCGTGGTTCATGTTTAGTTAGTTTATGGATAAACAGAAAGTCCAAGAGCGCTGAAGACTGCGAATTGATGCCGGGGTGGCTGAGGAGTCTAAGCGATGGCCTGCAGAGCGCTCTACGTCGGTTCAAATCTGGCCCCTGGTTCCATACTTGCCTAGTTCTGGCATGTTGTGAGACATGTTTTGGTGAGGACAATTTGAAGGTGGCCGTCATAGGAATGGGTAAGATGGGCATAGTCCATTCTTGCATGCTTAGCGTTGTTCCTAACGTCGAGGTTGCGGCCCTATGTGAGAAGAGCCTAATGATTCGTCGCTTTCTGAAGAAGGTGTTCACAGGCGCCAAGATCGTGGATGACGCGTGGAAGCTTGCAGATTTGGGTCTTGACGCTGTTTACGTGACAACACCTATTCTTTCCCACTATTCGATTGCCAAGACCGTCTATTCGAAGAAGGTGGCTCGGAACCTGTTCGTGGAGAAGACTCTGACTGGGAACTTCAAGGAATCTAGGGAGCTCTGTGGTCTAGCTGACCGCTATGGCGGTGTCAACATGGTTGGTTATTTGAGGCGCTTCTACGTCACTTTTCGAAAAGCCAAGAATCTGTTGTCTGGGGGAGCGATAGGTGAGGTTCATTCATTCAGTGCCCACGCGTTTTCGTCTGATTTCTTAGGGTCGAGCCAGGGGGTCGCCACGTCTGTGGCACGCGGAGGAGTTCTGAGAGATCTTGGTTGTCATGCCCTGGATTTGGCTTTGTGGTATTTCGGCGATCTCAGGATTTTGCCGAATAGTGCGAGTTCGCCAAGTACTGATCATGTCGAAGAGACTTTCAGTTTTGGGGCCTCGAATTCCCAGGGGTTGGAAGGCAAGTTCGATGTATCGTGGTGTATAGAGGGTTATCGCATGCCCGAGGTCGGGATTTCGGTCAATGGATCCAATGGAACAGTAGATGTGAGTGACGATCTGGTTCGCCTCCGAGAATGCAATGGGCGAGAGTCCACCTGGTACCGGCACGATTTGAATGACAGTGTACCTTTTTGGCTTGGGCTACCCGAATACTACAGAGAGGATCTTCACTTTGTCGAATCAGTGAAGGCTGGGAGTAAGGGCTGCCCGGATTTTCTTGCTGGGGCCAAAGTTGACGAATTGATCGCTGAAGTGGAAAAGCTGCGTGAATGAGACGGGAAGTCAGTATTCTAGGGCATTGCTGGTGGGGGACAACCCTTTCCACAATATTAGCCATCTTTCTCAGGACAGGACGAGAGAGCGTGGCGACAAACAGACTAATCCAGAGCAGGCTGCTCGTTTGATATCGATTGCCGTTGAAAATGGGGCCAATGGTTTCTTGTTTTCAGTCAGCGACACTACTTTGGCCATTCTGGAGACGCTCAAGAAGAAGGGCGCGATCGAGGGCTTGGATCTCTATCCGATTGTACCCTATGCGTATGAATATGTTAGATTGGCCACGCAGGTCGGCGGTATTCCTGGCTTGGCCAAGGTCTTCTCAAAGCGACTTGCTTCTTCTGGCAGTTTTGGAGCGATGGCAAGCGGCTTGAACGGAGTCCTTAGGTCAAATCCAGCTTCGCTACTGAAGACCTACTTGACCTATGAAATGAACAGAATTAGGGCTGCAGCAGGGAAAAAAGGGAACGTTAGATCGATTCTTCTTCATGAAGTCATAGTTGACATAGCCCTTTCGCTCCAGCTGGGATGGTTTCTCAAGGAATACTCAGATTTTGCGTTGAAGCATGATCTTGTCCCTGGATTCAACACGTGCAACTTCGCATTCCTAACTAGCAGATTGAAGGACTGGGGTATCGAACCTAGTAGTGTTGTGGTGGCTGCACCATTCAACAAGATAGGCTTTCAAATGAACCCTTCAAGAGCTGCCTGCGAAGAGGCCTTGAAAACCGTCAATTGCCCTGTCCTCTTAGCTATAAGTGTTCTTGCTGCAGGATATCTGAAACCTGCCGAGGCTATAGAGTATCTCGCGACCCTGCAGAATCTGAAAGGTGTGGCCGTCGGAGTGTCAAAGGAGAGTCAAGCAGAAGAAATGTTTAAGTTGCTAAAACAAGAACTGACATGAACAAAGAGGGATAGTATGAAGTGCGCCCGCTGAAAACGAAAGAGAATCTTTCTTTCGACCTTTTTGTTTGACATTCGTGAGTGAACAGTATGAGATTGATGGAACTATCAAAAGAAAAAATAGATGAGCAATTGCGGCGCGGAAAAATCACAGCCAGCGTTGTGGGTTTGGGCAGAGTAGGTCTGCCCACCGCATGTATTCTGGCAGAAGCGGGAGCTCGAGTGCTGGGTGTCGACATCGACAGTGGAGTCGTTCGTGACACAAACTTGGGCAAGTGCCGACTTGTTGACGAACCTGGACTAGACGCACTGCTGAGGAAAGTTGTCAAAGAAGGAAAGCTCAAAGCAAGCGAAGATTATTCAGCATGCATTTCCAAATCAGATGCAATAATCGTAAGCGTTCCCACGCCTATTAGTGACAGCCGGGTTCCTCATTGCGAAGCGATACTCGACTCTTTCAGAAGAATCGGAGAATCAATTCGCAGGAGTACACTTGTGGTTGTGGAAAGCACAATATCGCCAGGCATGGTTGAAAACACGATAATTCCACTTATTGAGAAATGCTCTGGTATGAAAGTTGTTAAGGATTTTGGAATTGCAAGTTGTCCTGAAAGAGCCAGCCCAGGAGAAGCCCTTGCCAACATGAAATCCCTTCCGCGGGTGGTAGGCGGAATAGACCGGAAAAGCACCGAGATTGCGGCTACACTCTACAGATCTGCATTTGGCGTTAAAGTGATGGAAGTTCCAGACCCAAAGACGGCAAATGCCGTGAAGTTGACTGAGAACATCTTTCGGGACGTGAACATAGCTCTGATGAACGAGTTCGCTGTTCTGTATGAAAGGCTAGGGATAGACGTGATCACTGTAATTAACACATGCGCAACAAAGTGGAACTTTGTGCCCCATTACCCCGGAGCAGGAGTTGGCGGTCCATGCCTACCTGCCAACGCATATTACATAATTGATGAAGGTCAGAAGGCTGGTTACATACCGCACCTAATCAGGATGGCTCGCGAGATCAACGATAGAATGCCCGATCATGTAGTGACGCTAGTCACGGAAGCGTTGAACAGCATCCGAAAAGTGGTGAGCAGGTCAAAAATCGCGATACTTGGAGTCTCGTACAAGCCAAACGTTCATGATTTGCAGATTACGCCAATGAAGCATGTTTTTGAAAATCTAGAAAAGATGGGTGCTTGTCTGACCATATATGATCCAATGTTCAAGAGAGAGAAGGTATTCGGATTAACAGTCCACGGAACTTTGGAAGGGGCAGTGGCCAATGCAGATTGCATAGTCATTGGCACAGCCCACAAGGAGTTTAGAACTATCGACCTCAAGAGAATTCATCAGATTTGCAGAAAGCCGGCTGCATTGGTGGACACTGCAAACGTTGTTGTGCCAAAAGAGGCGAAGGAAGCTGGTTTTTCCTACCTAGGTGTAGGCAGAAGATTTGCCTGACTTAGAGAAGAACGTTGGTTGTGTCAAAGATCAACTTCATACCCTTAGCTGTTGCCTCAGCAAGTTTCGCTGCGGTCGCTATAATATACGGTTGGTACGTGATTCTCGTACTTCGAAATCGGAAGATCAATGACTACGTGGAACTTGTGACGCGCGCACCGTCAGCAAAGCCTAACCCCGAAGACTTGCCTAACGTCACTATCATAATGCCAGCTTACAACGAGGAAAACTCGATTCCGATGAAGTTCAGCAACTTGGCAGAAATGAAGTATCCGATTGAGAAAATCGAAGTTCTAGTGCTGGACGACTGTTCTACTGACAGGACTTGCGAAATTGCTGAGGGCCTCCTTAAAAAACTGGGATTCCGTGGAGAAGTTCTAAGAAACACGCATAGAATGGGGCCGAATGCCTCATATAATGTTGGCGTGCCTAGGGCAAAAGGAAGTCTGATCTTAAGAACTGATGCAGATGTTCTCATAGAAGCTGATGCCTTGACAAGAGCAGTCCAAATCATGGCCAGAATTGAGAATGTAGGCGGAGTCACTGGAACAATGAACATCGTCAAAGAAAGAGCCACAGGTGCAACTGGATTGGAGGAGAACTATAGGGGACTATTCGATCAAATGTCGACTGCGGAAAGCGCTCTCTATTCAACTTTCTCTGGGGGTGGCGGGTTTGCACTTCTCCGAAAGTCCAGCTTCTCTCCAATTCCTCTTGGTCGCGGCTCCACTGACGCGAACATATCGTTATCAATAATACGAAAAGGGCTCAAATACGTCTACGTGCCTTGCGTTTTTTCATGTGAGATCATAACTCATCGGCTTGGCGAGCAAATGAGACAGAAAGCTCGCAGGGCAAGTAGGTTACTTCAATCCATACTCCTAAGCAAGGATATTCTGTTCAAAAGAGAGTATGGGGAGTTTGGCACGGTGATTTTTCCATTGCGTTTTGCAATGTTGTTGTTGTGTCCACCTCTTGTACTCCTAGGACTGTTATCGACACTCGTCTTCTTCTCTTCATGTTCGATAGCAATTGCGGTTCTCTCAGCTTTTGGGTTCTGTGTTTTTCTGTACGTAGGGGCGAAAGTCAAGATCAAGCCCGTTAATTCCGTCGTGAGTTTTCTTTTCCACCAGTTCTATCTTCTGCTAGGTTTGGTCTTTTTGGGAAGGAATAGGAGTATCTGGAAAAGTGTCAAGCGGGCGAACTCTTAGTAGAGCATTGTTTGAGATGGTTCTCTGCGCTGTTTAGCGCGCGCTACAGATGCACAGAATCGATTAGTATTTGCGACGAGTCATTGGTCGCGCGCGGAACAAACAAGGATGGAAAAAAGTGCATGCCTGGAATTGTGGCTGTAATCGATAGCAAGAATTGCAGGCCAGTTATAGATTCTATGATTCGCTCTATTACTCATGAGGAATGGCAACGAAGCGATACATATCTGAGACCTCCCTTGGCCGTGGGAAGAGTACATCTCGGAATAGTGAACACAGAACCGCAACCAATATTCAATGAGGATCAATCCGTTCTCATCGTAATGGATGGAGAAGTCTTTGACTACGCCAGCGAAAAGAAGAGACTTGAGTCACTAGGTCATGACTTCAAGATCGGAAACGATTCTGAATTCTGTTTGCACTTGTTTGAACAATATGGACTGAGGTCTTTTGAAAGACTGAATGGAGCTTTCGTTATTGTCATTTACGACACAAAACGTCAGGAAATAATAGTTGCCAACGACAGGCATGGCTTGATTCCACTCTACTATGCAAAAAACGGAGAAAGACACATTTTCGCATCCGAGGTTAAGGCTATACTCGAAGACAAAACGTTCATCAAGGAAGTGGATGAGAAGTCTGTGGCAGACTTCTTTGCCTTCGGAAGGATTTTCGGAAACAAGACGCTGCTAAAGGGAATTAGACTTGTGACGCCAGGTTCAGTTATGGTGTGGTCAGGAGGCAAAATCTCCGAGGAGAAATATTGGGACTTCAGCTTTCAGGAGGATTGCCGGCATGCGCTGAGCGAAGAGCATTATGTTAATACTCTTGTGTCCCTTTTCAAAAAAGGAGTTGATGTGAGAACAAGAGATGGGCATCGTTTTGGAGTGTTTCTTAGCGGAGGTATGGACAGCAGAACGACTGTCGGGGCGTTCGACAGGGCTTGCTACCCATTGAGGACCTTTACCTATGGAATAGAAGGGGGGGACGAGGCTTGCATCGCAGAAAAAGTCGCAGGTCAGCTGAAGACAGAACATGAATTCACGGAGTTGAAAGGCGATTACCTAGTTTCACTTGCTGAGAAAGGGGTCTACCTAACTGATGGAATGTTGAACTGTATTCATTTCTATTGGCTCAGCGTTTTGCCCGAGGTAAGAAAAAAGGTCGATGTTATGTTTCACGGGTTGGGCTTGGATATTTTGCTGAGCACAGTCATGTCGCATTCGATGTTTGCGCATTTTTTTGGCGGGGGATCTGGGCTCCTCCTAGAACGTCATCTGTCGAAAGCTAAGGAGGGCGAGTTCTCTGAGTTGCTTTACCGATTCTTTAACAGTCTCGTTTCAGAGGAAGCAATGCCTCTATTCTTTTCAAAGAGGTACTATCAGAAAATAAAGGGATGCCCACGCCAATCTTTTGAAGAGCAGCTAAGCATGGTCAAAGAAAAAGACCCTGTGGACAAGTTAGATTCTTTCTGGCTTCGTCTCTTCGGGAGGTACAATCTGAGCAGGGTGATTCTGAGAAACTACTGTGAGGAGCGCGTGCCCAGTATGGACAATGACTTTTTTGAGTTCGCTCTCAGAGTGCCTGTGAGATTTCGATTTCGATATCAAGAACTCTATTTCAGGTTTTTGGCGAAACTTGCGCCAGATCTTGCACGAATTCCATATGAGAGAACAGGAGTTGCCCCCATAATGCCGATCCCTGCACATAGAATAAGTTTCTTAATAAGGGGCGCGTACAAATTTCTTGCGCGAAAACTGAAGGCGAGAACACGGGGGCTAATTCTCTTTCCAGTGAAAATGGGATATCCAGATTTAGGCGAATCAATAAGAACTGATGGAAATCTTCGATCATTCTTCGAGAACACTCTTCTAGACAAGAAAGCTCTGGAAAGAGAATACTTCAATTCTGGGTTTGTTACTCAGACAGTCAAGGATCACATGAGCGGAAAGAAAGACTGGTCAATGCTTCTTTGCGCATTGCTGACATTCGAGCTTTGGCATAGATTGTTCATTGATTAGCATGCTAATATCCAAATACTGACCCAAACTGGTGAAATCATGCGTAAAATTAAGGTTGCGATCATAGGATGTGGAAACATTGCCCAGCAGGTTCACATCCCAAATTACATTCAGAATCCAAAATCAGAGCTTGTCGCCTTGTGTGATTCTAGGAAAGATGTATTGGCAAAAACCGCAGAAAACTACGGAATCAAGCGCATGTTTGAAAACTACCAGGAAATGCTCGGCAGCGGGCTTGTGGAGGCGGTGAGCGTTTGTGTCCCAACAAGGCTGCACTCCAAGGTCGTGATCGATGCTGCAAAAGCAGGTGTGCACGTACTATGCGAGAAGCCAATAGCCTCGAGCTTGGAAGAGGCAGACAAAATGTTGGAGGCGGTTGCCAACAACGGCACCAAATTTACTGTAGGTTTCAACCTGAGATTTCTGCCGAACCACGTGAAAGTCAAGGAGTATGTGCAAAAAGGAAGAATCGGAAAGCCGATTTTTGCGCGCGCTCACCTGATTACAACCGGTCCTTATGCGACACGCAGTGACTCTTATGCGAATGAGACGGAAAAGAGAATTGGCTGTCTTTTCGATTCAGGAGCCCATATAGCAGACTTAATGCTGTGGATGTTTGGGCAGCCATCATACGTTTCTGCCTATTTGTCAACGCATATGCAAGGAGTAAAGGTTGATGACTCGGCCTTAACTTCAATAAGGTTCAAATCTAATCTTCTCGGAGAGATATCGGTTGCGTGGGCTCCAATCTTCAATTATGGCTCAATGGAGACATGTAGACAGATACAAATAACTGGAACAAAGGGTATTCTTGAATCTGAAATCTTCGGTCCGTCTTTTCAATTCTACAGCACCGATTCTTTGTCATGCAAAATCAAGGGAAAAGTGAAGTTGACGCCAAAGAAGTTCGATCCGAGAATTCCGAATGAAGCATTGACCTGGTCATATGCGAAGGAAATTGATGATTTTCTTGAAGCAGTCAGATCAGAGAAGACTCCAGAGGTATCAGGGGAAGAGGCGCGAGAATCGCTTAGGCTGATCCTTGGTGCATATGAGTCAAGTGAATCTAAGTCTGTCGTTCAGCTAGGTTGAGGCGGAAAAATGGGATCATTAGTTTCGATTGTTACAGCTGATCATGAAACAGCTGGAAGTGCTACTCGAAAGTCGATCGACTTGATAAATGGTCTTGGCGACTTGGGGGACCGTAGAAGCATTCTAATCAAACCTAACCTCTGCAGACCTTCCTCTTCCCAATCAGGATGCACAACCAGTGTGGAAGTCGTTGAAGCCGTTATAGCCGAGATAAACAGGATTTCGAATTCTAACATTCAGGTAGTGGAGACAAATAACTTCATTGCAAACGCCGATGAAACTTTCAGAACTCTCGGCTACACCGATTTGGAAAAAAGGTTTTCCAACGTAAAATGCACAAATCTTTCAAAAGACGAAAAAATGAGATTAACCATGAAGGGGAAAATCTTCAGGACGCTTCAAGTCCCCGAGAGCGCACTCTTTTCCAACTATATAATCAGTGTAGCCAAGCTGAAGACACATGTTGACTACTACTACACTGGAGTACTGAAGAATGCATACGGTTTTCTCCTCTCCCGGGAGCGAAGACCATTATATCATGGATTCATGCACGAAGCCCTAGTAGATCTAAACACGATCTACAAGCCTGATCTAGCAATTATTGACGGTATGACGGGAATGCAAGGATTTGGTCCTGTAAGCGGAAAACCGAAACATGTAGGCGTAATCATTTCCAGCAAAGACCCCGTAGCAGCTGATGCCGTTGCTGCAGAAATCATAGGGATTAAGCCTTCAAAGATCAAGTACCTTAAGTACGCCGAGAAGAACGGCATCGGAAAAATCAGGGATATTGAAGTAGTCGGCTGCACCATAGACGAAGTAAAGACAACGTGTGACTTCATTCCTCTGAGACTATATTTGCTTGGAAAGATGTCGCTGAGCCTTCAACGTTTTTCTAGGCGGCTAGTCAATTTTGGCAGACTGCTTAGTCTAGGAAGAAGCGCAATGGCAACAATCGGATATTCAGAGCTGAGAAGCAGGGCGTCCATGTATGAATTGCTGGGAATGGCAAGAGATACACTGTTCAAATTGGAAGACTAGAGTCTGGGTCTTTTCAACGATCAAGCGAAGAAAGGCTGACTTTCTTGAGAATAGTGCTATTCGGGTCTCAACTTTTCAATATCTCCAACCACGCCCTGTGCTTTCCAAAGGTGGGGTGTGACGTCTACGTGATCCCACTAATTCCTTCAGGGAAAAGGGCTTCATATCAGAAAAACAGAGAACTCACGGAGGAATTAAGGCGAAGAGGCATTCATGTTATGCCAGTCTTTTTGAGCACTTCCGACTTTCGCTTTCGCAACTTTCTGAATCCTGCTACTCTTTTCCGAGACAGCAAGAATATTTTTCAGGCCCTAAGAGCATTGGATCCGGATATAATAGTAGGGTTCTATGCTTTGCATGTGGTTCCTCTCGCCATTTTCAAGAAACTCTTCAAGTACGTTCTCTCTGTAGTTGCGACAGGTGGCGATATAAACCTGCACAGCGGACAGCCGTACAGCACGGTCCGCAAGTTCATCTACAGCCAGAGTGATTTGGTCTTCGCCGTCTCTACCGATCTTCAAGAAAAAATGCGCAGAGAATGGGGGCAACAACCGATTTTGTTGCATACAGGAATCGATCCGTCTTTTTTCAGGAATCTCGAGTCGAAAGATGCTCTTCGCCCGAAATGGAAATTGGGGAAAGATGATCTCGTTGTTCTTACCGTCTGCAACCTTGTGAAGCACAAAGGTGTGCACGTCTTGATCGAGGCACTAGGCGATCTACAGAAGCGTATGCCCAAGTCCAGAATACGTTTGCTTGTTGTAGGAGAAGGCCTGGAGGAGAGAAACCTGAAAAAGCAGTCTTCCGATCTTGGTCTCAGCGAAAACGCGATCTTTCTAGGCTCTAGAACTAGAAGGGAGTTGCTGGAACTTTATAATACTGCAGATTTGTTCGTGTTGGCGAGCTTTTCCGAAGGCCTGCCGTTCGTCTTGCTGGAGGCTATGGCATGTAGGACTACGTGTATTTCTACTCCGGTCGGAGACATTGGAAAAGTGATTCGAACGGGCTACAACGGCTTTTTGGCGAAAGCTGGTGATTCAACGGATCTCGCCGATAGGATGAAGGAAGCTCTTTCTCTGCAGGTTGAGAAGAGATTCACCATAGGCGTTCGGGCACGCGAGACTGTTGAAAAAGATTTCGATTTGCGAAGAATAACGTTGGCAATGGTTCAGACTTTGTGGGCACTGGCCAAAGAAAAGGGCGTGTGCCAGCCAGATTAAGCGTGCGATTGGCAATCGGGATTATCCATTTATGCATTTTCTAGCCGCGAAGACTGGTTATAAGGTGAGCAATTGAATGACGAATCAAGAACTGCCCAAGTTCAGGATAATGTGGGTATGTTATTCTCGAATGTTGGAATCGATGGCACACTTGAGCGGCTCAGAAAGAATTGAAAGATTGCGTTATTTTTCAGGAGAGGGAAATGAAGTATACTTGATTGCTGGGAAATTCAGAAAAGAGCTTTATCAGAGCAATCAGAAATTGCATCTTGTCTCGATTCCTCTGAAGTATGCGCCTGTAATTTCTCCTGTACTTTATGGACTAGCCCTTTTTTTCTTTTTACCCATCTACTTGGTCAAAATAAGACCAGACTTCCTAATCTCAGACGCGTCACCAGCACCTTTCCTTGTTTGGACGCCAATCATGTCGAGGCTCTTGGGGTTCAAGACAATCTTGGATCTGCGAAGCACGCCCATTAGTACTAGTGCTCGCGCCAATGTCTATTTTGTGGTTTCGGTTCATCTCGCAAAGGCTACGTTTGACGGGATGACAATTGTCACACCGATGATGAGAGATGAGATCTGCCAAGCGTACGGGATAGACCCGGAATGGGTTGGCATCTTGCCGAATGGAATATCAGATGATTTTCTAGCCCCAGAACAACTGGGTCGCGACAGAATTGAACTGCGAGAGAGATTTGGATTGTCCGAGAGGTTCATAGTGATGTATCATGGTTCGCTTGACAGACCCAGTGGGGGGTTGATTGAGAGCATCGAGGCTATTGGTTTAGTAAAGAGAAACTATCCTGACATAGTCCTTTTTGTATTGGGAAGTGCCAGAGCGCAAACCCTGTTGGCACTGAAAGAAGCAATTGAAAAGAATGATGTTATAGGCAATGTGTTCCTCCATGGACCAGTAGATTTTCATACTGTCCCAAAGTACATCGCAATGAGCGATGTAGGTTTAGTTCCGCTTAAGAATATCCCAACTTGGAGGTATCAGCAACCACTCAAGCTTCTAGAATATATGGCTATGAAAAAGACGGTAATTATTTCAGAAAGCCCTGCTCACCGATCAGTAATTGGCGCCAGCAAGAATGCAATATACGTGCCACAGGTCAACTCAGCCGAACTGGCAAGGGCCATTGAATATGCCTATAACAATCGAAACATGCTTGAAGAATGGGGTAAGCTCGGATACGAGATTATTCTGAAAAAGTACGTTTGGAAGAAGGTAAACGAATGCTTTACTACCTACTTGTCGAAAATCCGAAAGAACGCAAAATCGAGTGAAATCTGCCGTGAACGCGCGCGCCCGCGTTGCATTGCGAATATCGGCAACAAATCCTCCGGAAACGGTAGACGCGCGCGCTCGATCCAATCGAGAACGGTCGAAAAGAACTGGGGTTTGCAATATAACTCACATGTTAGGTACCAGATTCAGCTACGCAGGCGTAGGAAGTTAGAACAACTTGTGTTGCTTTCTCAGTTCTGTCATCTTGGCCTCTTCACTCTTAGAAGATCAGAAAGCCAACTTGAATGTGGTAGGCTGATAACATCCATAGACGTTGACGTAGGTTCTAAGGCTGTTGGAGAAAAAAACAAGGGAAGAAACGATGCTAATCTTCATTGGTGTCTATCCGAACGTCAAATAGGAGCAATTGAAGAGAGTACAATTCCTCTAATAGTCCGGTTTTTTGACAAACTTGAGATACCGGTCACCTTTGCAGTCAGGGGGCAGTTGGCTGAAACAGAAAACACAACCTTAGATCTCCTTACAAGATCAGCTGTCGAGCATGACATTGGATCCCACGGTTACTATCACAGGATCTTCACGAGCTTATCCTCCGCTGAAGCTCAAAACGAACTGGAGTTGATTTCCAGCGGAATGAATAAATTTGGTCTGAAACCTAAGAGCTTCATATTTCCCAAGAACAAGGTCAATCACCTATCACTGCTTGAGAAATTCGGATACATTTGCTACAGAGACGTAGGCGGGCTAACGAATGATAGGATGCAGATAACAAAGCAGGGACAACTGTATGACATTCATCCGAGCTTCCATTTGGGCGCCACCTATGACCCAATTTTCCTGGACAAAATCATCGACATCGCCGCAAGAAAGAGACTGCCTCTCCATCTATGGTTTCACCCACGTGACCTTTTCGAAATGAGAGGCTCGACGCAGAAAACCATCGCCAGAGTCTTATTGCCGCTCTACAAACATGCAAAATTGAGAGAACAAGAAGGCACACTAAAATTCGAGACAATGTATTCAATAGCCCATAAATTAGTCATGAGACCTGAAACCAAAGCTAATGCTAGAACAGCCGACGATGCTAATCCTGCAGATTGTCGTGCATCAAGCTTCGTCAGCAAAAAAATGTAACACATAGAATGCGCCTGCGATAATACCCAGAAAAACCGGGTTTGGAAATGACACGTGAGACTCGCCTGAGTTGTCTTGCTTACTCAGCCAAAAACACCTTCAACTTGATCTTCGCCTTTTTCGCCAAGCTTGCTGTCCGAGAAGAGCTAGCAGTCCTCATGTATCATTCTGTCGACCTGACCCCCAATTTCCATTCAGTAGATCCGAAAGAGTTCACAAGGCAGATTGAATATCTACGGAAGAACTATGCTATAGTGTCTCTGAACGAAATGGTAGACTTCGCCAAAGGAAGCCGAAAAGCGCCTAGAAAAGCGGTTGCAATTACTTTTGACGACGGTTCCCAAGATCTCTATCTAAGCGTCTATCCTTATTTTCGAAAAAACAAGTTGCCTGCGACGGTCTTCATTAGCACCGGCTACGTTGGAAAGCAGTGGCCGTTCTATGTTCATCCTCAAAAAACGCTTGATTGGAGTGAGATAGAAGAAATGAGCAGAAACAACTTCGAGATCGGCGCACATACAGTGCATCATCAAAATCTACGGAATATGAGTCTGGAAGAGGCTTCAAAAGAAATTTCAGAGTCAAAAATAGAAATAGAAAACCACATCAAAAAAAGTGTGAACTTTTTCTCATATCCTTTTGGCTCGTATACACCTGAAGTCGTTAACGTAGTAAGATCCCTAGGCTTCAAAGGCGGTGTAGGCGGAATCGGGACTATCAGTATAAATCCGCAGATCTTCAATCTAAACAGAATCCAAGTCGACAAATCAATTTCCTTCACAGTTTTCATAGCTCGACTGACGAAAGCATTTGATCTGGCCACGAAGCTCGAAATGGCCGCACATGGCGCGTGGCGATTGCTCTTCTCCACTAGAGGTCAAAGGTGACACAGTATTGATTCGTTCAGGATCGGAGTTGAACGTCACTATCGGGATATGCGTAAAAAACTCCGAAAGAACCATAAGAGAATGTTAGCGCGCGCTACAACAACAAAGAACTGCCTTGCCAACAAAGTAAGACTCTTAAAACAGCATTCCATTCGTGAGTTCAAATGAGGGTCAGCATGGATATCGCGAAGATTTCGGTACGGAGACTGGAAGACTACGGTAGCATCCAAGCATGCGTAGAGAAAGGTTTTGACTCGCTAAGTAACGTCAAGCTTGATTCTGGAAGCTCGGTGGTGATAAAACCGAACTTGTGCGCCATCAAGTCACCAGAGACAGGAACGACAACAGATGTCAGAGTGATAGAGGCTATAGTTGATTGTCTCAAAAGCACATTCGGAGTAAACGATATTTCAATAATAGAATCTGACGGTACTCAAGTGCTCGCCGACTTAGCGTTCAGACTTCTCGGCTATGAGAAATTGTCAACGCAGCGAAACGTGCAGCTTGTAAATCTTAGCAAAGCACCCTTTTCAACGAAAGAATTCCCAAATAACAGAGTTCTGAAACGTGTGAAAGTTCCAAAAATCATAGAAGAAGCTGACCTCTTCATTTCAGTTCCCAAGATAAAAACACATTCTGACTGCTTCATGTCGTGCGCTTTGAAAAACCAATACGGCTGCAACCCATACTGGCACAAGTCAATCTACCACAAGCACCTGCACGAATCAATAGTTGACCTCAACCTTGTCTTCCGACCAGACTTCACTGTAGTCGACGGGATCATAGCAATGGAAGGCTGTAAGGGTCCGACAGACGGGATACCAGTCAAAATGAACACGCTCCTCTTCGGGAGAGACCCTGTGGCCATAGATCATCTGGTCGCACGGATAATGGGAATCAACCCAGGACGCGTGGACTATATAAGATCAGCCGAAAATAGAGGCATCGGCACAACTCATTACGTAGTCGAAGGCGCCACCATTCAGAGCCTAAACAGAAAATTCAAGAACCAACCTCCACGGTTGCGCAATCTCTACGGACTGTTCAGCTTGGAGTAATGGATCACAAAGGAGCCCTGCAATTGCCTGACAGAAAAATACGAGTTGCCGTAATCGGAACAGGCGGCATCGGGAAGAGAGTCCACGTACCAGCTTACAAGAACAACAGCAATGTCGATTTGGCCGCGCTGGTTGACACCGACGAAAAAAGAGCAAAACGAGTGGCCAACAAATTCCACATCAAACAGGTATTTTCGTCAACAGAAGAACTCTTCAAGAATGGAGAAATCGATGCCGTAAGCATCTGCACACCACCCGACAGCCATGCTGAAATAGCACTTGAGGCATTCGCCAACGGAGTCCATGTTTTCTGTGAAAAGCCCCTCGCCAACGATCTGAATGCTGGCAGCAAAATGGTCAAAGCTTCCAAAGAGAGTGACAGAATCCTGATGGTAGGATTTCATCGCCGCTTCACCCCCAGCTACCAGAATGCCAAGCAATGCATTTCGAGAGGGGATCTAGGGCACGTTTACTGCATAGAAGATCAATTCATCGAGCCCAATCCGCTTTTCGGCTGGACCAAATCAGACTGGTTTCTGAGCCCAACAGTTGGCGGAGTGCTGAACGACTTAGGCCCTCACGTTTTTGACATGCTAAACTATCTTTACGAGGATTACCCCGTGGCAATCTCTGCCTGCAATACTAAATTTCTCAATTCGCCGGTTGAAGAGTTCTCGATGTTTCTCGTAGAGTATCCAAACGGAAGATCTGGAATAGGAAAAATAAGCTGGCTATCCTCTACGGTGACAGAAGGCATATTTGTCTACGGAACAGCTCAGAACCTCTTTGCCTCGCCCAACTTCCTCGTCAAGATCAATGCCAACGACATCCCAGAAATGTCTCTCTGGCGCGCAGCCAGCGAATCTCTCCTCAGCATGAAATTCCCTAAACTCTCATTCCTGCGAGTCCAAAAAGGCGATCCCTACCAACGAGAACTAGACTACTTCATCGAACGTGTTAGGAAAAACGGCGGCTTCGGCCAAGATGCCTTGAACGCTTTGTCGGTCTTGGCAACGTGCAAAGCAGCTCAAGACGCAGCAACAAAGAAATGCAGGATAGAAATACCAGAACAAGAGAACTACTAGAGTTTCATGTAGCGCGCGCGCTAAGACTAGCAAGGGATGTTTATAAGCGTGCGCGTTCTGATGTAAGCAACTACGAGTCCAAATTTGTTTGTAAGCATGGAATAACGCGACTTGGAGCAAGAGCACTTGTTGAAGAACATTGGTGAATACAACATTAGAAAATATGAAGAAGGGGACGAAACTGCACTCGCAAGTCTCTTCAACAATGTGTATCATGGCTATGCGGGTTTTGTACCTAGAACACCGGAATATTGGCGTTGGAGTTGTCTCGATCGTCCAGATGTTGAAAGAGAGGGAATAATGGTCGTTGTCAATAGAGGAAGAATAGTTGCTTACGCAGTAGTTGGAAAATCAGGCAATATTTGGGAATCGTGTTTCGATGATGCTCATGACGAGAAAGCTCTTCTCTCCTTGGTTCTTGAGCAAGCAATTAAGTACTTGACAAGGGTTGGTTCAGATTTGATTACTTTGAATCTGCCTTCTGAAGATTCAGTTGCCAGAGAAACATGTGAGAAATTAGGACTTTCAGAGCTTCCACCAGATGTGATGTTCCTAAGCGTACTAGACTTCAAGCAGTTACTCGAGCTACTCTGTAGCGCTAAGAAAGACAAGTTGAGCGGTTTTGATGGAGATTTCTTGGTAAGATTCAAGGATGCCCCGTTTTGGATAAGTCCCTTTATTATGATAAAATTCAAAAATGGGCAAACAGAGATTGAGAATGAAAACAAATCTTGTGAGGTTCTGATTGAGACAGATACAGCAACGTTCACTTCCATAATGTTTGGTATCACAAAGCCTCTATGGGCTTTCGCTCGCTTCAAACTGAAAATACATCCGCCCTGGAAACTACGCAGAGTGCTCAGGTTGTTTTCATCTATGCGTCTTGAAGATCCTTGGTTCTTTCCTCGCAGTGACTTAGGATAAAGCTCTTGGTGGATATTTCTTGGCAGAAAATGAATATGTTCTTCGAACTTTCACCAAAAGTGATGAGGAAGCTGTTAGAACCTTGGTCAAACGCGTTTTTGCAGATAACGCACGCTCGCTCTTAGGCGGTGAACTTTGGGAATGGAAATATCTTCGCAACCCGAATTTTGACCAATCATTAGTTGCCGTTGCTGAAAGAAAAGGGAAGATTGTTGGATGCAACCATTGGCTCCCTCGGGATATCAAGCTTTCAAGCTCGTCAGTCTGCAAAGCAATCTTGTGTGGTGACATTGCTGTGGATCCTAATCATCGAAAGCAGGGCCTTGGAAAATCTCTGCTTCTCTTTTTGAGGTCATCCGGTCTCTCACACGCCAAAGGAAGCGTTCTAAACTACATGTTTGCCGATCCAGAACTCGGCAAACGATTATACGGACCTGTAGTGGGATATATTCCGTTTTCGACTTCGACGTTAAGATACTGCAAACGCTGGGGTTGGAAGAATGTTGTCGAAAGAGTGAAAGAAATCAATGTGAATCTGGGTCAAGAAGACGGATTCAATAAAAGAGCCACAGACAATTTTGCGGTTGTTTTCTATGTTTCAGGAGCGTCTCCGTTGACCATTGTAGTGAATAAGGGAAGAATTGAGGCTTTAGAGGAAAGTATCGAAGATGCCCCTCTCAAAGTAACAACTGATCTTGCAACTCTTACGGCTCTTAGTAGGAGAGAAAGGAGAATAAGACGGTTTCTCAAAGCTTTGTTGCAACGAAAACTAAAAGTCAAGGGAAGCTTGTTCAGCATTATCAAACTGTATCATAATCTCCCTACGCTAGAGGAGATTTTTAGATAGCCAGTTTTGCGATGCAATTCCACGAGAATTATTACGCCTTACGTTGGGAATGAAATGGATGAAAAGATCTTCTGGAACAAGCCAATAGAAACGGCCGCTGTCAAGAGCCTTAAGAAGCTGCAATTGAAACTCTTGAGGCACCAAATTGAAAGAGTCAATAGAAACAGCAAATTCTACAAGGCAAGGTTTAGAGCGAGTGGGACTAGTCCTTCTCAGATAAAAAGTCTAGAAGACATTGAGAAGTTGCCCTTCACAACAAGAGAGGATTTAGAGAACAACTTTAAAGGTATGCTCTCAGTTCCTCTCTCACAGCTTGCAACGGTTCGCTTAACGAGTGGAACGACAGGAAAACCACTGGCTATTGCGCACACTCGAGCTGATATCGAAAACATTGCGGAAGCTTCGGCCAGGAAACTCTCGTATCACGGTGTTACGGACAAGGATTCGATTCAAGTTGCTGCAACTTATGGACTGTGGCAAGGTGCGTGGTCTGTTCATTGGGGTGCAGAAAGAATCGGAGCGTGTGTAATACCTGTTGGTTCTGGAGACACCGAAAGACAAATTCGAATAATCAAACAGTTTCGACCAACCGTTCTTTATGGTGTCACCAACTATCATTTTCGAATTGCTGAAGTTGCTAGGCAGCTAGGAGAAAACCTGAGCAGGTATTCGCTCAAAATAGGAATCTGCGTTGCCGAGAGACCCTCAGAGGCTCAAATCGCAAAGCTGAAAGAAGCGTTTGGCTACAATCTTGTCGCTATAGACTATGGTGCCACTGAGTTTCCTGGCTTTTCGGTCAACTGCAGCACGGATGTTGCATCTCACCACGTTTGGTCCGACTTCTACCTTGTAGAGATCGTTGATCCAGAGTCTCACGAAGTGCTCGGAGAAGGTGAAAGAGGAGAGCTTGCGATTACCAGTCTGCAAAGAGAAGCTTTCCCTCTAATCAGGTATCTTTCTAAAGATATAACAGTTCTAAAGGGTTTTGAAAAGTGTGAGTGTGGACTAACACATCCCAAAGTTGGTGCGGACATCGACAGGGAAGATTCCATGATAAAGCTTCGGGGCGTTCCCGTGTTCCCGAGTCAGATCGAATCCATTCTAGAGCAGCTCAAAGCTTCCGCAGGAAGGATTCAAGTGGTTGTAGACAAAAGAACACCAAGGCAAGTAGCAACGTTAAACATAGAGACAAACGGTAGCTTACCTGAGAGTGAACAAGAAAGGTTGCGGACGATTTTGAGGGATCAAATCAAGAATAGGATCGGTGTCACTTTTGATAATGTCGTTTTTGTTCCTTTCGGAAGCTATGGCGACAAGATTAAGAAAAGCATAGTAATCAAGTGACAAAACCAACTCTGATTCTAGAATCTGTTTCGAGGAGAACAAGCTATTGATTGTGTGCCTAAGCGTCAGTCATAAGAAGGCCTCAGTGCCGATGCTCGAATCACTTAATTTCAAGAATAAAGAGGAAGCAACTAGGAGGTGTTGTTCTCTCGAATCAGTCAGAGAAGCTGTACTTCTGCAGACCTGCAACAGAATCGAGATCTACGTGAACACAAGTGATAATCCGGATAGAGACATCGTTACGAACTTGGTAAAATTCTGGAGCCAACAAGTTGGTGTGAGTTCAGATCTCATTAACAAAACTATTGAAGTCTACCATGATAGTGAGGCGCTTCTGCATCTTCTTCGGCTTTCATCTGGTCTTGAATCTATGGTTGTCGGAGAAGACCAGATTCTAGGGCAAGTTCGAACGGCTTACGTTGACTCAAAGAAAATCGGAACCGTAGAAACTCTGCTTCAAAAGGCCTTCATGAAAGCCGTGAACGTGGGTCGAAGAGTGCGCACTGAAACTCAAATAAACGAAGGTTCAATTTCCATAAGTTCGGTTGCTGTCGATCTCGCGGAAAAAAGATTCGGCACATTGAAAGACGTAAGTGCCATGGTTGTAGGGGCTGGGGAAACTGGTTCTCTTGTTGCCAAGGAATTAGCGCAAAGGGGTGCAAGGCCTATCTATATCGCAAATAGGACGTTCAAAAAGGCTCTAGAGCTGGCGGATTTGGTGACGGGAAAGGCGATTCATTTTGAAGACATGCACTATGAGTTAAGGAGAATGGATCTTGCTGTATTCGCTGTATCCGTTGATGCGCCTCTCCTTAGATCGGGGGAGATGAAGAAGATCTTGGAAGGGCGGAAAAATCCCAACTTGATGTTAATCGACATATCTCAGCCCAGAAGCATAGAAGAAAACATTGGTTCTCTACCGAGTGTCGAATTGAGGAATATCGATGACCTAAAGTCGGTGCTAGAAGAAAACCTGAAAAAAAGGCTAATCGAGGCAGAGAAGGCAAAACAAATAATCTTGGAGGAATTGAAAAGCTTAGACGCTTTGCTCGGCAGGTTGTTAGCAGAACCTTTGGTATCTAGCTTGTGTATTAGAGTGGAGGATATTAGAGGAAAGGAATTGCAAAAGGCTCTCCGCACGGTTAGAAACTTAAAAGAAGAGCAAAAGTTGGTGATTGAAAACTTGACTAAAGTGTTAGCTGAAAGGATTCTGCGGCTACCTATCGAGAACATGAGGAAAGCTGCCTTAAATAGAGATTCGACGACGTTGTCCGCAGCGAGAAAGTTATTTGAATTATATGAAGTGGATTGATGTGGGGGAAGTCGAATGAAGAAAGAGTCTGAATCTGCGCGCTTCTTCGAAAAGGCTAAGAAGCTAATCCCTGGAGGAGTGAACAGTCCTGTTAGAGCTTTTGAACCGTACCCGTTCTTTACGAAGTACGCCAAAGGCTCTCACATTTTTGACGTTGATGGCCATGAATACATAGACTACTGCATGGGCTATGGGCCACTGATCCTTGGGCACGCCCCCCCAAGAATTATTGAGGCAGTTAAGGGACAGCTTGAAAAAGGAACATTATACGGAACCCCGACGGAGAAGGAGGTGGAGCTAGCTGAATTAATACGTAAGCTTGTACCTTCTGCCGAAATGGTTCGTCTGGTCACCACAGGAGCAGAGGCGACAATGAGTGCAATAAGAGCTGCAAGAGGTTACAGCGGAAGAAAGAAAATTGTCAAATTCGAAGGGTGCTATCACGGAGCACATGACAGCGTACTCGTAAAAGCTGGTTCTGGAGCCACAACTTTCGGAATTCCCGATTCTCTCGGAATTCCTGAAGAAACGACCAGCAATACCATCATTCTGCCGTTCAACGATTCTGAAAAATTTGAAGAGGAAGTGAAAGCACAGAGAGGAGAATTAGCTGCTGTAATTCTTGAACCGGTGATCGGGAACATAGGCGTCGTCACGCCGAAAGAAGGTTTTTTGGAGACCGTGCGGGAACTAACAGAAAAATATGGGACAGTATTAATCTTTGACGAAGTAATCACAGGGTTTAGACTCGCTCTAGGTGGGGCTCAAGAATATTACGGAATAAAGCCTGACATGACCACTCTCGGCAAAATATTAGGCGGCGGTTTTCCGATGGCAGCTTACGTTGGAAAAGAAGAAATCATGAAAACAATAGCGCCCTCAGGCAAAGTGTATCAAGCCGGAACTTACAGCGGAAACCCAGTAAGCGTCACGGCGGGTCTGGAAACTTTGAGGTTTCTGCGAGACAATAGAGAAAGCTTCTATCCTGAAATGGAGAACAAATGCAAAGAAATCGTCAGAAAACTAAGAAAAGTAATAGACGAGCATGATCTGAGGCTGCAGATTAATCACTTGGCTTCAATGTTCCAGGTGTTTTTCACGGAGAAACCAGTTTGTGACTACAAAACCGCGCAGACAGCAGACAATAAGAAATTCATGATGTACCAGAGAAAGCTGTTGGACAAAGGTATATTTGTCCCTCCTTCGCAGTGGGAAACCTGTTTTCTTTCCATTGAACACTTAGAGCAAGATATAGAAAAGACAATCGAAGTCGCAAAGGAAACGCTCATTCAGTTGAAAGACTAAGAGAATCATTGATAAGAGCGCGCGCTGCTATGAAGACCACTGTCGGAGTATGTGTCAAGAATTCTGAAAGAACTATTAAGGGAGCCATTAATGGTATTCTCAACCAGAAATATCCCCGAGAACAAATGCAGGTCATTATTGTAGATGGGTGCAGCACAGACAGAACACTGCCCATAATAAAAAACATGACGTCAGAGATGGACATGCCAGTGGAAATACTCTCCGACAAGGGTAAAGGGTTGGGAGCCGCAAGACAAACGGTGGTCGACAATGCAAAAGGAGACTACATAGTCTTCGTCGACGGTGATGTTGAACTTCAAGAAGATTTCGTGCAAAAGCAAGTTGACTTCATGGAAAAAAACCCAAAAGTCGCAACAGCTGTTGGAAAGTACATGTTCAAGGAAGGAAACCTACTTTCAACAGTCTGGAGCCTATGTTGTCACGTAGTCCCCCCAATGGGAACTGACGGAACTATCTTCCGCCTTGAAGCGTTAAGACAAGTCGAGGGTTTCGATGAAAATATCAGAGGGGCGGCTGAGGACACTGATGTTATTCTCAGGATTCGTAAGAAAGGCTGGGAAATTTCAGCAAACGAAGAAGCACAGTTTTATCATAATTGTAGACAAAGTCTCAGAGAATTCTGGAAAGAGCAAGCTTGGGTTGGTTCTGGCAGTCATTATCTTAATCACAAACATGGATGTTTAAACCCCTTGTGGCATAGCCTTCCAGCAGGATCTTTGAGATACGGACTAGAATTGGCCATAAAAAGCTATGGGTCTACAAATCGCAAGACATCTTTTCTCATACCTCCACTCTTGGTGTTTGGAAAAATAGCTTGGTGGTTTGGATTTATTCAGGCTCACTTCAATGGGTATGGGCATAAGTGCCCTAGAGAGTTTTAGCGCGCGTTAGGGCGAGGCAATGCATGTGCCATAATAAAGGTGACAGAATGTCACAGTATCCGTCTGTTCTGGATGAAAAGGAATTGGGAAAGAAAAGCAGCCTCAACATTCTAGTGTTATGTGTATTAATTTATCCTCCGCACGCTGGTGGAGTTGAGATCCATGCCTATTATGTTTCGAATAGGCTTGCGGAGGACGGACATGATGTACACGTAATCTCTATTGGTCCAACGAAGCAGGTTGAGAATCAAGACAAAACCTTGTTCAAGCAGAGTTTTGTCCGGCATAAATTGCGACGATTCCCTAGCAATTTTGGTTATATGCTCAAAGTCTTCTTACTTGCATATCTCTTGAGAAATAAGGCTGATATCGTACAAGTACATTTTGCAGATATGCCCATGGTGCCGGCATTCCTGCTTTCTAAGATCGCTAATAAACCCTATGTTGTCACATGCCATGGCTCCGACATCAGGATTCTTCGGAGAAATACTTTCACGAAATTCGTTCAGAAAATATTGTTAAGGAAAGCATCGAAAGTTGTTTCTGTTTCGAAAGAAATTAAAGGTCTTTTGGTGAATGAGTATGGACTACCTTCTCAAAGTATAAAGGTAATTACAAACGGGTACGATGAAGAATTGGTGAAGCGCCTTCTTGCCGAAGCATCAAATGGTGCTTCTCGAGAAAATCTTAGCTTAGTTTTTGTGGGGAATCTGCGAAAAGTTAAAGACCCCTTGAACTTAGTCGAAGTCTTTAAGATCGTGTCGGAGCGAGTAAAGAATGTCAACTTGCAGATCGTGGGAGAGGGACCACTAAGACAAGCCGTTGAGAGAAAAATCGAGATGTATGGGTTGCAAGATCGGGTAACGCTTCATGGAGCAGTCTCTCATCAAAGAGCACTTGAAATTTTGGCATCTTCAGCAATCTACGTTTTGACATCTGTTGAAGAAGGTCTTCCCACATCTTTGATTGAAGCCATGGCTTTAGGGAAGCCAGTTATAGCAACAAGTGTGGGTGGGGTGCCTGAAATAATAATAGACGGCGTGAACGGTCTGCTAACGCCCCCAAGATTGCCAGGAAGAATGGCACGATTAATAGAGCAATTGTTGAAAGATCCAGCGCTTGCGGAAAAACTAGGGAAAGCCGCCGCTGTGAGTGTGCACGATTTCTCTTGGAACAACATAGCCCGCGAATATCTGAACATATATCGACAAGTAATTAGACAAAGATCTGGAAACACTAAATTGGCAAACGCGCGCACAAGTCGTCATTAATTGTTTGCAGGGATTTTTCTTCTAATGAAGCCTTTTCGCGCGCGCGACCTAGGATTGGAGGCAGCGAGGAAACTGAGGGTCAACAAAGCCCTTGCGAAATTCCTCTCCTACCGCTGAAGTGGAAGGATATGTGCCAATTCTGTTCGTCAACTTAGTTTAGTTTGGAAGGAGAGGTCATGCACCAACTGCTAATAACGTTCGATGTCGAGGATTTTGTCAATCCGAACGAAATCTGGTCTCTCAACACTTTCTTAGAGTTACTAAAGAAATATGAAATAGAAGCGATATTTTTCGTTACAGGTCACATGTCTGAGATTCTCGTAAACTTTCCTAAAACTCTGGAACTACTTAAGAACCACGAAATAGGCTTTCACTCTTCGGGTCACTCAGTTCGCCCAATAATTGCGGAATACACTGATTTACGAAGCTACCAACAAGCCTTCCTAAATTCATTGAAAAGAGAAACTGCACATTTAGATCCTTTGACCGGAGAAACAAAAGGCGAAGGTGGAATATATTCTCTTCAGGACATTTTTGGTTCAAAGCGAATAAGAGCATATCGGTCACCTGGCATGAGCTGGACTCCCCCTCACTTAGAAGCTCTAGTTGAACTGGGCATAGAATATGATTTTTCTTCCAATATAAGCACATCTGAACCGGTTCATTATAGACGAATAACTTTCTACCCTTACACGTGCACCCAACAGTGGAAAGGTGCGCTAAGCGATTACAAAGTCTTCCTTGCTGCAATTTTGAAACAAACTGTTGCAGTTCTTGATTTGCACCCGACTTGGTTTGTAAATCTGACTATGTGGGATTCCATTTATTATGCTGGCAACCCCCCAATTCTTTCGAGAGTTCTAGAAAGACCGCACAGAGATGCAGAGGCACTTTTCGCTAAATTTGAGCTGCTTCTCAAACAAATCAATGTTTTACGACGCTCTGGATTGTTAGCAGTAGATTCAAATCTAACCAAATCCAACAAGAAACTGTCAGCAACCTTTTCTCAAGTCCAAAATTGTTATGAAACAAGCATGCGTTGGCCAATAAAATTTTTCAATTACAGACCACGTTTCATTAAAGCTCATTTCAATGAATTCTTTGAAAATGCAATGCAGTCGACGGACATGCAGCAATGCAATGAGAGTAATTCAAAGCCGCTGAGAAGGTAAGATCTTGCGTGTATTTACGGATAGCGCGCGCTGCTGTGCCATTTTGAGATGATGATAGGTGCGATCAAGAAGATTAAGGGCAAATAGGCGCGAGTTGTGTGTATTAGGTTGTCCAAAAGCAACGACAAGTATAAAGCGTTCGCGGGTTTGCTACTTCTGACGCTTGGAAGAACCACTCGTGTTAGCGCCAGTCTAACCAGACCATTTGAGCTATTTCTACACGCACTATCAAATACGAGTCCCGCGGGTCATCCCAAATGAGAGGTTTTCTTTGTAATAGGCATAGACACAGAACAAGATGTAGACATGAAATATGTCCGAATCTTCTATATCGGTTTAAATATCGGGTTTGGTCCGTGGTTATTGAATGCCCGCGCGCGCTTACGCCGCTACGAATACGAAAGAAGAATATGAATAGCTGAGGGAGGAGAATGAAAATTGAAACCAAAGGTACTGATTCGGTTAAGTAAGAGATTCTTGATTGTCGCCACACTCCTTGTTCTTGTTACAGGTTCATCAGCGCCAGTAATCCCTGTACGTGCAAGTGATTCTAAGATAGTATACGTTGCTATTTGTGTTGATACGGAGATGATGGGTGGGTTCGGTGGCGCCCCAGTTATTGGAAGTACTGACCCTCATCCGACACTGGATGTAAGCGAGTATTCTCGAACAGTCCCTTCGACCGTCGCCGCTGTTTTCAACAGTGATTTTCGTAATTCTCATCGAGATAGTTTTGGCAACATCTTTAAGATGTCGTGGTTTGCTGAAATGGACTACTTAGTCGCGCAAAGTAACTTCGTTTGGGCAGACGGTTCTCCTGCTGGAGTCTCAGGCTATACAGCCACTCGTGACCTTTTAATGAATAATTGGGGAACGGGAATCCAGACATATGGTGACTCCGTAGAATACCACCACCACTTCATGATTTACGATGGAACGTGGAAACGATATAATAACGGTCCTGATGCTGGGTATCCGGAGTACCAGATGTATGCACTTGACCATATGATTATTGACCGGAACTTCTACCCATCAAGCTGGCGAAGCGGCGATTGGATAATGCCACCAGCTTTATCCAGTTGGCTTGAGCAATGGATGCCATTTGACTACACACCGGCACAGGGAATTTGGTACCCCTTTCACCCAAGTGGCATGGACCGATGGCAAACCAAATGTCCCTACTCGCCCAATGTCTATACCAGTACGCAAGCGGCCTTCGCTTATGCGAGTGCAAACGGGAGTGCCATATACTCGATCTGCACCCACGATACAGAAGACATGAAATACCAAGTGGAGTGGCTTCAGTGGTGCCTCAACCACTGGGATGCTGCTGAAACAACTTATCCCAACGTCTCATTCAAGTATGTCTCAGCAAGGGAAGCAATGCAACTAGCCCTAGGGTTCACTGACTTTACTCCGCCAACCTTCACGGTAACACCCAGTAGCGGCACCTACGCAATAGTATCAAGCGAAACACTCTGGAAAAACCATCCGTACATAGCCCTAAAGTATACCAATGGAACATACGGTCACATGAGTGCGACACCAGCTGGAATCAACACGTGGACGGTGACGCCTCCGACTGGCGTGAGCTCTATAGGCGTTGCCGGTTCGGACCTCTGTGGAAACCCTGGCACAGCGACTTATTCTGCTCCGGTTCAGCGGAGTTTGACTGTGGCGAGTGCTCATGATAGTCCTTCTCCGACTGTTGGGGTTCACTCCTATGCTGATGGCACGTCGGTTACTGCGAGTGTTTCTAGTCCGGTGACTGAGGGTAGTTTGGTTTGGACTTGTACTGGTTGGACGGGTACGGGTAGTGTTCCTGCCTCTGGTTCTGCGGCTACTGTGACTTTCTCTATTACCGCGGATTCGACGATTACCTGGACTTGGAGTTCTGCTCCTGTTGAGTATACTTTGACTGTTAACACGGTGGGTAGCGGTTCTGTGAATAGGAACAACACAGGGCCTTATCACTATGGCGATGTTGTTCAGTTGACCACAGTGGCAGCTGCTGGTTGGAGCTTCCAGGGCTGGAGCGGCGACCTCTTAGGCTCTACCAACCCGACTACATTAGTGATCGACGGCAACAAGGCTGTAACTGCCACGTTCACCCAGGATCAGTACACTTTGACGGTCACTATTTCCGGAAGTGGCTCAGTTAGCAAACTTCCGAACGAAGCGACTTACACTTGGGGCACGAACGTCACTCTTACGGCTACATCTGCTATAGGCTGGAGCTTTGCTGGTTGGAGTGGTGATGCGTTAGGCGCGTCTAACCCGATTACCATCAACATGACTGGCAACAAGGCTGTCACTGCAGCTTTCACTAGGAACACGTATGCATTGACCATCAACATCGCTGGAAGCGGGAACGTGAACTTGAACAACACTGGGCCGTACTATTACGGAGACGTTGTTCAGTTGACTGCCGTTCCTGTTATTGGCTGGAGTTTCGATCATTGGGGTGGCGACTTATCTGGGTCCGCAAACCCAACGACACTGCTCATTAACGGAAACAAAGCAGTCAGCGCCACCTTCACCCAGAACGTCTACACCTTGACGGTAACAACCACCGGTAGTGGCTCTGTAAACAGGAACAGCACTGGGCCTTATCATTATGGTGATGTGGTTGAGTTGACTGCTGTTCCAGCGACTGGTTGGAGTTTCGATCATTGGAGCGGTGACCTATCGGGCTCGAACAACCCGAAGACAATAATCATCAACGGTAACAAGGATGTAACTGCGACCTTCATGCAAAACATGTACACTCTGAACATTACCGTTGTAGGTAGCGGATCCGTGAATCAAAACAATACTGGCCCTTACCATTACGGTGACGCAGTTGAGTTGACTGCAGTGGCGGCTACTGGTTGGAGTTTCCAAGGCTGGAGTGGAGACTTGTTAGGCTCAGCCAACCCAGCTACGATTCTGATGGACGGCAACAAGGCTGTAACTGCCACTTTCATTCAGAACGCGTATTCCTTGACGGTTTCTATTGTTGGTAGCGGTTCTGTTGCTAAGGTTCCCGACCAGGCTTCGTACCATCTGGGTGACGTTGTTCAGTTGACGCCCACTCCTGCTGCAGGTTGGAGCTTCAGTGCTTGGAGCGGTGACATCTCTGGTTCATTGAACCCTGTTTCCGTCATTATTAATGGGACGACTTCTGTTACTGCTACTTTCGTTCAGAACGCGTATTCTGTTTCGGTTACGGTGCTTCCTTCCTCTGCTGCTGGCACGGTGACTCCTAACGCTACTGGCCCGTATCATTATGGTGACTTGGTTGTTTTGACTGAGTCGCCCAGCCCTGGTTACACGTTCAGCGGTTGGAGTGGTGATGGTTCCGGTACTGGTTCCACTCGGTCAGTTACGGTCACTGGAAACATGGCTGTTACAGCCAGTTTCGTTCGGAATACGTACAGGATTACCGTTACTCAAGGTGCTAATGGCGTGATATCTCCTGGAACAATTGAAGTTGAGTATGGGTCTGACGAAGCTTTCACCATAACTCCTGACAACGGGTATCATATCTTTGACGTTGTCGTGGATGACATTCCTCAAGGAGCGGTATCCTCTTACTTGTTTAGTAACGTCGTCGCTAATCACACAATATCTGCTTCCTTTGCGATTGACGTCTATAAGCCCTTCTCAGTAGTTTCGAACTCAACAATCTCCGAGCTAGCGTTTAATTCGACAAGTCAAGTGTTGAGTTTCACAGCTGGTGGCCCTTCAGGAACCACTGGCTTCTCAAACGTAACCATATCAAAAACTCTAATCGCAGACGTAAGCGGGCTGGAAGTTTACCTTGATGGAACAAAGACTGGCTATGTAGTTAGTGATTTGACTACTTCTTGGCTGATTTACATAACCTATCAGCACAGCACTCACAAAATTGTTGTGAACTTCGCCCTACCACCAGGCGCGCGCGCAGACTACGTGTCCTACATCGCGTTAGTGGCAATACTCGGGTTAATAGTCGCTTTTGTGCTCACAGTTTTCGCGAAGAGAAGAGGGAAGAGCAGCCAAAGTGAAGCGCGCGCGAGATCGTAAACTTGAATGAGGAGATTGTCGCAAGCACGAAGCGAATGCTTGAGAACACTAAGGATGAACTCAAGAACCAAGGGCCCGAAAACAACTCACTACAACTAGAACATGCAATCTGCGCGTGCGCCGCTACGCGGGCCATATCTAGTCACTGGCGCATGCGCGAGCGACGATGAGCAGATCGGCGTGCTGGTCGAAACCACGCAAGTGTTGAAGGACGTAAGCAGCACGGTGGAATTATAGTGGAATTATCCTCTAGGCTCTTAGCATCGATGCGAGAGAATTGGAAACATCTGGCGCGTGCTAACGGGCCTCGTCTCGAACAGTTGGACAAAAGTAGCGCGCGCGTGAATAACTTTCGATAATGGGTTCAGCAATGCGAGAGAAGTTGATTACGTGAAAATCGCCTTTGTGGATCCGGATTTGTCCCCAAGAACTGGGTCCAGACGATTCCTAATTGAGGTAACTCCTCACTTGCAGAATCTGGGACACGAAGTCAAAATCTTCACCACCAAACTTGACAGACAAACCTGTTTCGAAGAGTATCTTTCTTTACCCGTAGAAGTCGTGGGCGCCCGGTCCAGTGGAGCTCTAAGGCAGGCCTTCACAAGTCACAAAAGAAACCTACTCATTGAAACTGGGAGGAATTTCGGCAATTATTTTACACATGCGTTTCATGCTATGGATATAAGCAAAAGAATCGCTGACATGGGATGCCAAGTCGCTTTTCTTCAGTACCATGGAGAACATTGGCTACTGCCATGGTTCTACCATCTTAGGGAAACAGCTGGGATTGTTTCCCTCTGCGTGGTTCCACCAATATCTCCTCAAGATTTGTGGTTAGAAGCAAAAATCCTGAATGGGCTACTCAATTTGCCTCCAGTTGGAGTTTGGGAGAAGCTGAGTTTTAGAAAAATCGCTATGTTCCACACAAAAAGTGAGTTCACGCTTAAGAAAGTCAACATGCTTGGTATAATCGGGCAGAGAAGAACTGCAATTGTTCCATCTGGTGTTAATCACTCCAAATTCTGTCCAACAGGAGAAGAAGAGCCCTTCGCATTATATTTGGGAAGAATCGATCCCGAGAAGTCTTTGGAACTAGCAATACAGGCTATGGAAAAGACAAACCCTGATAATTCATTGGTACTCGCCGGAGACCTTGACGCTAGATACCCACGGTACAAAGAGAAACTTGAAAGACTTGCTGAGAGAGTAAAGATTTCAGACAGATTCAAAATCATTCCTTCTCCATCTGATTCGGAAGGAGTCAGATTGATGCAGAGATGTTCTGTTTTCCTGTTCCCTAGCACCATCGACACCTTCGGACTGGTAGTTCTTGAAGCAATGGCTTGCGGCAAACCAATGGTAGCATGCAATAGAGGGGGAGTCCCAGAGATAGTCAGTGACGCAGGCTTTCTGCTCGAGCCGAATGTTGAAGAATGGCAAAAAACCCTCAATAGATTACTGTCTAATTCTAAGCTTAGAAAGCAAATGGGAGAAAAAGCCTTAGAAAGGTCGAAGACCTTTTCTTGGGAAAACGCAGCTAGAAGACTGATAAATGCATTCAACAATCTAAAACACTCGCATACGAATTAACGCGCAATTTCACGTGCGCAAGAATAACCAAGGACGCGCCACCACCTGTCTAAGCGCGCGCCATATTAAACAAAGGTGTATCGAATGTCCAAAAAATCGCTTTCAATAAGTCCAGATGGAGAGGAATTCTCAATTCCCACAACACAGGATCACGCTAGTGAGTTTGATCGCATTGAGAAACTCGTGAGATTTCAGCGGAAACAGGGGAAGGAGATTGTCGTTGTAAACGGGCTCGGATTCGTCGGTCTCGTGATGGCCGCAGTGGTGGCCGATTCTGTTGATGAAAAGGGTCACGCCAACAAGTTTGTTATCGGGATGCAGAGGCCTTCAATCCGAAGCTACTGGAAGATACCGATCATCAATAGAGGTCTCTCCCCCGTGAGATCGGAAGATCCTGAAGTGGATGTCCTACTGAAGAGATGTGTTCTTGAGAGAAAGAACATGATTGCTACTTTCACATACGATGTGTTGAAGCTGGCCGATGTGGTGGTCGTTGATATCCAGTGCGATTATCTAAAAGACGAGCTTGGAAATATAGAGAATGGGCATGCGGATATGAAAACCTTTGAGGACTCGATAGACATTATTGCAGATCATATCGATCCGAACTGTCTTGTACTAATCGAGACCACTGTGGCCCCTGGAACTACTGAGCAGGTCGCATATCCAATAATGAAGAAAAGGTTCGAGAAAAGAGGGATTGATTCCGAACCATTGCTTGCACATAGCTATGAGAGGGTCATGCCCGGAAGGGAATATGTGCGATCAATTCGCGACTTCTGGAGAGTATGCTCAGGGGTCAATGAGGAATCGAAGAAGAGAGTGGAGAAATTCCTTAGCGAGGTTATCCATACTAAAGAATTTCCCTTGACCGTTCTGGATAAGCCTATCGAATCAGAGACTGCAAAAATCATAGAGAATTCGTATAGGGCGACTATACTTGCATTCATGGACGAATGGTCCATTTTCGCAGAACGCAATGGTGTAGATTTGAAGAAAGTAATTGCTGCCATCAAAGTAAGGCCTACGCATTCAAACATAATGTTTCCAGGCCCAGGGATTGGAGGTTATTGCCTACCAAAGGATGGCGGACTTGGCATGTGGTCATACAGACACATTTTCGGATGGGAGGACGAGATTTTCAAAATCACACCAATGGCCATAGACATTAACGACACCCGCGCCCTACATGTAGCGCAGTTGGTCAGAGATGCTTTAAGAAACATGGGAAGGCCCATAGCTGCTGCTGACATCCTTCTATTGGGAGCTTCGTATAGGGAGGACGTGGGTGACACTAGATACAGCGGATCAGAATTGATTGTAAGAAGACTCACCGAGATGGGTGCAGACATAAAGGTCCATGATCCTTATGTAGACCACTGGTGGGAACTGGAGAAGCAGGATGAGTACCCCCACCCGAACTATTCATGGAAGCGGTTCTTTGACAGACAGGACAAGCTCTCGGAGTTGAGGATAGAGAAGGATATGTGGACGTCGATGAACAACGTAGATGCTATTATCCTCGCGGTAAAGCATAAGCCATATTTGGACCTCGATCCCGAGGAGGTTGTCAAATCTGTGGGAAAACCATGTGCAATAATAGACTGTTTCGCTATCCTTAACGACGATCAGATAATGAAATACTTCGAATTGGGCTGCGAAGTGAAGGGGATGGGAAGAGGTCATATCGAAAGGATAAAGAAAGTGGTCATGAAGAGCGCGCGCTAATTAAACCGTCAATCGTCAAAGCATTGTGGAGATTTCTGCGCGCGCTAGTAAAACAGACAGGTTGAAATAATAGTAGATTGCAATCACAGAATAAATATGTCTGAGGAAATCGAAATGCATTTGACAACTAGACTGAAGAAATCAAGACAGATGATTCGTCTCGTCAGGCCAACGGAGTTAGCAAGCAGCGATTTGATATATCCTATCTTCATCCGAGAAGACGGGAAAAAGTACGAGATCCCTTCAATGAAAGGCCAGTGGTATCTCTCCTTGGATGATGCGGTCAAGACTTGTGAAGAAGTCGTCGAACGTGATATTCCCGCCGTAATGATTTTCGGTGTGTTGAAGACCAAAGACACAGATGCTTCGATAGCATTGAAGAAAGACGCATTTCACACCAAGATCTTTCGCCGCTTGAAAAGAGAGTTCGGGGACGAACTGGTTCTAATCTCCAATGTCTGCCTTTGTGACTATACCGAAGAAGAATATTGCGTCTACAGTGAAAAGGGCAAGGTTCTGAACGAAAAGACAGCCACCATGCTCGGCAAAATCGGTCTGGCCCATGCTCAGGCCGGAGCGGACATAATTGCTCCCGCAGCAATGTGCGACGGCCAAGTCAAGCATATAAGATCGTCGTTGGACGCGGGAGGACTCGACGATGTTGCCGTCATGAGTTACATCAAGACTGACAGTATTCTTTTCCAACCGTATTTTGAAGCAATGACTCTCTCGAAGAGTCCTGTGCGTGGAATCGACTCTAGCAAGTTCAGAACAGACATTATAAACGAAAAAATGTACATGCAAAAAGTAAAACTGGACATCGACGAAGGAGCAGATATGCTGATAGTGAAACCAGCATTGACAAACCTGGACCTGATACTTAGGGTCAAACAGACCTATCCATCAGTACCTGTTACTGCATACCAAGTAAGTGGCGAATATCAATTGATAAAACTGCTCAGCAAGTACGGGCATGTTGACGAGAAGTCTTGGCTGATGGAAACCTTGAGCTCCATCAAGAGAGCAGGGGCCGACTCGATCCTGACCTACTATGCACTCGAAGCAGTAGACCCGTGTAGAAGTAAAAAGAAGAAGTAAGAATCATCTAGCGCACTGACTCAAATCTCGTTATGGTCTTCGAAAGGATGTCGCAACTCTCATCGACTATACTACTTTAAACCGTCAGAATATTGATCATATTGTGAATGAAACGCAATTATGATCAAACAAAACCTAGTGATGCGAATCGCGCGCGGACAGCTATGAATAACAACAGGTCTCCCAGTTCCATAGTATGCGAATTTTGTTGAGAGGAATAAAATCTGCACAAATGGTGGAAGTGAAATCCACAAGTGTCTCTAAGATATAGTGTGCTCGAGAGCCAAGGCACATGCTTTTTCACTCTGTAGGATAATTAGTGGCTTATTAGATTAATTGGAAGATTATTAGTCTCGTGATACTGTTTGTGAAAAAGATGACTAAGAAAAGACTATCATTGCACAAAATCGCTAAAGTAAACTACGCGATGTTGAAAGGCTATTATCCCATATTGCTGAATGACTATGCTTTGAATCCAACTTCTCGATATGGATTCACTAACCCTCCACACTCCAAACTCTATGAGATAATCAATAAAAATCGCATTAGATATAAGAGTAAACTTGAACAATTCCTTTTGCTCAAAGAGTATTTCTGGAGTATTCCCGTCAGGGAGTCCCGCAATTCTGAAGAGCCTCATTGGCTGAATGGTTGGATACCTGGGTTAGATTGTGTATCTCTTTATTCGTTTCTGTGCCTGAATAATCCAAAAGAGTATTACGAAGTTGGCTCCGGCAATTCAACCAAGTTTGCAAGAAAGGCGATAATGAAGCACAACTTGCAAACTAAGATAACCTCTATTGACCCTAATCCCAGGACAGATATTGATTCGATCTGTGATACTATTATCCGAAACCCTCTTGAACAGGTAGATCTGTCGATTTTCGACAAATTGAGAGCTAAGGATGTTCTCTTTATAGATGGCTCACATCGTTGTTTCACGAACTCCGATGTGACGGTTACTTTCTTGGACATTCTGCCGAGACTACCTGCAGATGTATTGGTTGGTTTTCATGATATTTTGCTTCCATATGATTACCCGCCCGAATGGAGAGAATATTATTTTTCCGAACAGTACCTGTTGGCAGTAAGTCTTCTTGCAGAGAGCCACAAGTTTGATATAATTTTACCTGCTTTCTTTGTTAGCAGAGACTTGGAACTGAATAACGTGCTAACTCCCATCTGGGATAAACTTCAAATGAAGATTGGTAAAGAATACACATGGCCGCATGATTGGTCTTTCTGTTCATGGTCGGATGGATGGTCTTTCTGGATACAGACAAAGTAATTTCTGATGAAACTTTCTAGCGCGCGCTGTCGATCTCGCGCGCGCTGGCGAAATCTCCAACTGGGTTGTTTTTGAACCAAGCATTACAATTGTGGGTTGTCCTGCGAACAAAGCCTCAAATAGGTCTTCAGAAGACTTATGAATCAGAGTGATAGAAATCCATTGGAAAGATGGCAATGCATGCTAGATTCAAATTGATTTGTTTCTTCTGTGCTCCTTTTTTGGTGGGTTAGAAATAATGCGCAATGCTGTCATGTTCATACTAGGGATGCATATTCTCTTGTTTGTTTCTGTTTTTCTAGATGTTCCGATTCTGAGACAATGTGTCGGTTTCGTCTTTCTCACATTCTTACCTGGATTCGTCATTCTTCGTGCGCTTGGTATGAAAACTGACAGTGTTGCAGAAGAATTTTCTCTATCTGTGGCCGTAAGTATCGCATTTGTAATGTTTATCGGTCTATTGGTAAACACTCTGTATCCTCTTTTAGGCATTTCAGCGCCGCTGTCAACTTTGCCCCTTGTGGTCACAACAGGTGCTTTGACGCTGGCAATTTTCACATTCAGCCAGATAGGCGGAATTGGCGTCAATTCAAACAAGTATTCACAGCTTTTTCATGCTGGAATAGACACTAAAGGTGGAATTCTTTGCGTTGTGTCAATTTCGCTTCTAAGTCTAAGCATAGTTGGAGCATTGTACCATAGCGTTTTTCTGCTGGTTCTTGCTATAGCCGGAACAGCAGCAATTTTCGCCACAAGCATTTTCTTATACAAACGTATTCCGTCCTATTATTACACGTTTGCATTGTTTGTTGTTTCATTAAGTCTCCTGCTTCAAACATCTCTATTAACAAGACGTATCATGGGCTGGTGGGACATTTTTGGCGAATACTCCGTGTATGAATCAGTTCGAGCCGCAGGATACTGGGCTTCTCCTGGAATGGTGCTTGCTCACGACCCGATCAGCAATCTGAATTCCATATTGAGTGTAACTATTCTGCCAACGGCGTACTCAGCCATTCTGAACTTGAATGGCGAACTGATCTTTAAGATAGTCTTTCCCTTTGTTTTTTGTTTCGTGCCGATTTTTCTGTTCAAAACCTATGAAACACAATTGGGAAAAATAGTTGCGCTATTGTCTGTATTCTTCTTTATTGCAGACCCTATAAACTTCTATGGCTCGGGGTCACTCAGCCTAGCAAGAGAAATGATAGCCTATCTGTTCCTTTCTGCAATGATTTTCTGTTTAGTAAAACAGGACATGAACCTAGGGACTCGAAGAGTTCTCATCATAATGTTTAGCGCTGGAATCGCAGTCTCCCATTATTCCTTGGCGTTTCTTTCTGTCTTCTTGATAGTTTTCGTTTATGTAGCTATGCGAATCACTGGCAAAAAGGGACTAGTGAATATGGCGCTTGTCCTGTGTATCTTCGGTATTACGTTTGCTTGGTACATGTATGTTGCTACTCCACCTTTGAACAGTTTAACGGATGCATACAACAATGTAGCGTCGAGACTCAGCACAGATTTGTTCAATCCCCAACACCGGGTAGATCAAGGAATGACGGTGTTATCTCCAACGAGCCAAGCTCTGAGCCTTAATGGCCTAATCCAAAAAGTCATCATCTACATAAGCGAGTTCTTTGTTGCAGTAGGGGCCATCGTCCTAATAGTTAAACCCAAAGAGTTCAAGTTCCATCCAGAGTTCAGATGGATGGCGATATTTGCGGCTTTCCTTTTGTTAGTGTGTTTAGCTGTTCCTAATGTGGCTCCTCTCCTCAATTTTTCGAGATTCTACCGCTATACCATGATATTCTTGGCGCCCTTGTTCATATTGGGAGGAGCATATTTCCTTGGTCTTTTTAGAAAAATATTAGACCGTTCTATGGACCGAAGTGGGTTTGCGCTCAAGGATCTTCGATTGTTTATGCTGACAATCCTTCTGGTTGCCTTTTTCCTCTTTCGGTCGGGTTCTGTTAATACCGTTACAGGCGACCTCCCATTTTCCTCCACGTTGGATTTTGACAGATTGAAAAATCCAGCTCTCTGGACTACCTTAGGAAGTGTGTACGAGATTTACGTCCCAGACCAAGATTTTTCTAGTGCAACATGGCTTGCACTACAAATAGGTAATAATTCCTCAAAGGTTTATGCTGATTACGGAATGGGTGTCACAACTCTCATCGACTATACTGCTTTGAACCGTCAGAGGATTGATTACATTTTGATTAAAACACAATCAGAGTCTGGATCCTATATCTATTTGGGGACGTTCAATACTCTAATAGGCAAAGTCGCGTCCTCCCAAGGCTATTTTAACCTCTCAGACGTGTCTCCTCCTCCTACACAGAACTGCAGAATATATTCAAATGGCGTTAGCGATGTCTATTATGTCCCTTGACTGCACACGCTAAACCTTATAGAGCAATTCGAAGGAAACAGATTAGCAATGCTGAATATTTTAACCGGTATGATTCGCTTCTTTGCCATGAACTCACCATCACAAAGCGTACGTATTGCAATGTATCGCAAGGCTGGAATCCATATTGGCAGGGTGAGTGAATTCGGTGGCAACATATGGTTGAGCATCAATTACAGAAACCTGATAAATATCGAAGATGACGTTATTCTAGCAGGCTACATTACAATCCTTTCACATTCTTTTTTGTTATCTAGATCGAGATCGATCGATGGATTGGACGATATGGCGGTTGATGCAGCACATATAGAAGACTATTACACTGAAAAAGACGGGTTTTTTCCAGTAATAATCAAGAAAGGTGCAAGAATAGGTATGCATGCTGTCCTTCTCCCTGGGGTGACAATCGGTGAAAACAGCGTTATCGGCGCCTGTGCTGTTGTGACCAGCGATATTCCTCCAAACTGTGTTGCTGTTGGTGCACCTGCAAAACCAGTCAGATACTTCAATTCTGCAGCTGCTTTGTCAGACGCGCGCGCGAAAATGCCTTCAAATCATCAGATGCTTTATGTAAAATGCAAGACGTGCGGGACTGAGTTTTGTTCAATGATACGATGTGACAAACGGATTTTCAGGACTCTAGATCTTCGAGACAATTGCCTTCCTTGCCCAAATGGACACAAGAATCGGTACGACAAGAAAGATTACTACTATAGAGATTGACTCGATATTGCTCGAGCCACCATCCCCTCATATGAAAGCTGCGTAGAAAAACGGACAATACTTGAAGCTGACATTTTACTCTAGACAACTGAAGCTATCGAAACACGTGTAGCCTCAATTTTTGATGATACACAAGCTATAAATCACTACCAAAGGAGTTTTTTCTTGATACAGACGGTCAATGGTTGGTGTTATGTTTGAGTGGCGTCGCCATTTTGGGATACGATTCAGACAGGTCCAACTTCCTAGTATGGAAGATGTGCCAAGCTCTTAAACATCGAGGACCAGATGATTCTGGTTCGTTTGTGGATTCAAGGGTAGCGCTTGGAAATGTTGCATCTTTTAGGGGTTCTGAGATTGTTCACCAACCACTTTGTAACAAGAAAAAAGACATATAGATCACTTTTGACGGGGTTATATACAATAATGGCGAGCTTAGGAAGCAGTTTGGTGAAGAGACGTTTCCGGCCGTCTCAGATCCTGAACTAGTAGCGCGCGCGAATTACGCGGGCGGAGGAATTGGTGAAGGTGATGGAACATTGAAGTCAGCCATTCCTATGTTGCCATAGACCATCGTGTTATTGTATGTTTCAATCGAGAGGTTGGTAACTGTCCCGCCGAAATTGTTGTATGCGATTACTGTGTTTACGATAAGGGTGGCACCATCACAGTTAGTTGTTGGAAATATATCGCCGCAAGACACGAACTTGTTATAGTAAATCCAGGTGTCGTCAACATGCTGAGTGCTTGGACCATTGTCGAGACCGCTCGGATTTAGAGCTATACATTTGGTCACATTGGTGAAAACATTGTCGTGTATTTTGTTTCGGTTTGTGGGACTATGAACGATGTCGCCATGCCCAATCCAAAATGCCACGTGCACGTTAGTAAACGTGTTGTTGTATATTTCGTTGTCATTGGCATAATAATTAGCTAATTCACTATAGATGCTGAAAGCTGGCGCGGTGGCAAAATTGTAGAAGGTGTTGTTATATACGCTGTTCCACGGAGTTTTTACCTGGAATCCTGCACCAGACTGCGTGCTATCATGGAATTTGCATCCAGTAACGATATTATGCCCAACTCCCGTCGAACCTCCATCATTATAAATGAAATGACCAGCGTTGCCATAGAATTCGCACCCTATAATCTGGTTGTATCCACTAGTAGGACAGATAAATAGTCCTGCTCTGGAATTGTAGACCGTGCAGTTAATTACCTTATTGTATCCGAAGTCTGCTCCGAAGTTAATAGCCCAGTTGCCGGTATTGTCATGTACCTTGCAGTTTTGAATCGTGTTATGGGCTGATCCATACGCTGCGACCACTACTCCCTCCAAACTGCCAGCAAAGTTGTAGATATCAGCACCGTCAACTACGCAATTCATGGTTCCAGTGCCATCAAACCGTATTGCTGTGACACATCCGCTTCCTCCTATCCAAGCACCACCGAGAACAGTAACGTTGCTTGCTGGATAGAGATCCAAAAGAACGCTCGCTGTTGATGTCAAAGTTGCTTGTCTACAATCTAGTAACACGTTAGCTTGACTCAACTTAAAAGTCGTGCCAAATGAGAAAGTGCCTTTCAAAAGAATAGTTTCTTGCCATGTTCTTCCGGAAGTAAGTTTGCTTAAAGCATAATTGATAGTTTGGGTTGCGTCGGTGGATATCAGCTCGTAATTGCCTGTGACGTTGTTTTGGGCGTAGTAGTGAGTAGAGTTGTAGTTGCCACAAATGTAACTGCGCTTGAAAGAGATGGTTCCCGAAGAGCTTATAGAGATGCTGCTCTGCTGCTGACCCATGCCGAGACTTAAGAGACAGAAACAAGAAACTAGGGTAAGCGCCAGAATGCGAATTCTCTTTGAGATCAAAGCGTAAACTTCCTCATTTACTGTAGCCAGATATTGCATGCCCACGCGTGCTACTTATTCCCTTTGCACCCAGAATCTGGTTTATTGCGCTCTAATATAGCTTTTTGAACTTCTGTTGCACACTAGTACACATGGAGCGACGATCAAATATCACATGATGGCAATGCGTACTACTGACGTGTGGGAAAGGATACTAATAGTGTTACAAGTGCGCGCGCTTATATGGATGTGAAAGGTGGGAATAGCTTCATCTTTTGGGGCCCCAGCGAAATGTTCATAGAGCGAGGATTCTCTAAGGGGAAGGTAAAATAGAGTAAGGCAAAAGAACTTGGCGATTTGCTCCTTTGACAGGCAATTAGGAAAGGATGAAGTGAAGAATGAAAAAGACCAGCAGCAAGTTTATTGCCGTAGTGGTTTCAGAAAAACCATACTCAGTTAATGCGATTGGAGCAATTCGAAGTCTGGCAGGAGAGAGCCTGAAAACCATTTGGCTAACTCCATCCAAATCAGGATGGTATCCCTCAAAATACTGTGAATCGATAACATGCCCAAATTTCGACAGCGACGAAAACCGCTTCATACAATTCTTGATTAGTTTAAGAGAGGAAGAAAATCCCGCTGAAGCCGTTTTGATACCGACATCCGACGCCTCGCTAAGAGTTATATCAAAGCACAAAGATCTGCTGACCGAGTATTTTCGACCATTGGCCTGTGATTGGGAGACTACTAGAAAAATAACTGAAAAAAATGTGAGTTATCAAATCGCGGAGAAGCTGGGAATCGCTATCCCAAAAACATACTTCCCAAATACAAAAGACGATTTGAGGCAAATATCCCAGACGATTAATTATCCTTGTTTGCTAAAACCAGTTATTTCTCATGTGTTCAGCAACAAGTTCAATCAAAAACTTTTCAGAGCAAATACCGCCACAGAACTAATGCATACATATCAATGGCTGACCTCAACGGGTTTCAACGTCATGGTTCAGGAAGACGTACCTGGAGAAGACGCAAATCTAGTTTGCATAAACACAGTTTTCAACAAGAAATCAGAACCTCTTGCATTTTTTATGCACCGGAGGCTAGTTCAAAATCCCCCCAGATACGGCGTCATGGCACTTGGAGAAAGCATATGGGAACCGAAAATCATTCAGCCATGTTTAACCCTTCTAAAATCTATAGGCTTCCAAGGACTCGCACAAGTGGAATTCAAATGGGATAATAGAGCAAAAGAGTACAAATTTCTCGAAATTAATGGGAGATCGTATCTATCAATAAGTTTTCCAACACGTTGTGGATTGAACCTTATCGATTTAGCATGCAGAAATGCCGTGGATGAAGAGATTGCTCCTCTAACAAAGTTTTCTTGCAAATACAAGTGTGGCGTTATATGGGTTGCTTTTCCAATGTACATAAAATCAATGATGCAATATTCCAGAATGAAGGAACAAAAACTGAAAAGACTCATAAGACCCCTATTGACTAGACACTTGTCTTTCAGCGTTTTTTCATTACAGGACTCAGCTCCATTTTTGACGGAAATAGTCTCATTGACAAGAGATTTCAAACGAATCATCCAGATTGCAGCAGAAAAACCAAGCCTATCATTATGCTCTGTGACTCAAAACTAGCGCGCGCTTCTGGGTTTCCCCCAAAGCTAGCTAGCCTAACTATAAAATAATGGATACCTCATGAAGCGGTTTTCTGGAAAGATAGCGCGCGATGCATTTCATCTGTGGCGAAAGAGTTTCTTTTTCCAGCAAACATATCCATAAAAGAAGGCGAGACTATAGACGAAATAGTAAAGAGAAAGAAAAGCGTTTCGAAACATGATTGACGTCTTTATTCCAGCCCAGACCATTAATACACTCTGGAACATCAGTTGAGCTGGATTGAGTTTTATGACCTGGACGTATCTCCTCCCTGCAGCATTCCATGCCACGTCCCTCCAGATGTTTGAAAAAAAGTCAAAGTAGTGCTGGTCTGGTCGAAGATGTTCAACCAACACAAAATACGAAGTTAACCACAGGAAACCTCTGTTTACTACGTGCCTCAGAATCTCGTGGTCCTCGCCTGCTGTAAGTGTTCCATCTGGTTTCCAAGTGGCGACTGCCTCCTTCTTCATCAGGGTCGCATATGTGTACCCTCTTTGAGAATCCACGTTATTTTTCGAGGAAACAACTAGGCGCGGGCGCGTTGCGTAGTTGCTTCCACGAGCCAGAGGACTTTCTTCCTTCGCGAAGCTTGCAACTGCTCCTATTCTGTTGCCCATCAGTCCTTTTACGTACTCATACCATCCTCTAAACAAAGCAACGTCGTCATCTATGAATGCAAAGAATGACGTGTCAACAATATCAATGCCAATTTTGCGCGCTCTTCCAAGATTTTCCAGGGAGCGAACCACTTTTGCTTTGGAAAAAACATCCAAGACTTTAGATACTGTTCCATCAGAACTGAACCTATCAACCACTATAAAGCAGTGAACTGGGACCTCTTCAAATATCCTTTGAAGAACTGTATGGAAATACGGCTTATTGCTGTTGTAAGTGCACATTATGACATCGATTCTTTCAAGCAACTTGACCACCATTCAGACGAGCCTTTGCAAACGAACACTCATTCCTGGTACTATATTATGCGCGCGCGCCAACGATCTCTTTCTTAAAGTGTAAAAAGTATACGATTCCTCCCCATCGCTTACTAATTTCTCTTCAGGTAAATCTGCTACACTACAAGGTGTAAAATATTTGTGAATTGCGTCAAAGTCAATCTGAAATTCTTTTTCAAACCCTTTAACAAAAAATGTGTCTAACTTCAACAAAAAAATCCCGCTTGGTTTTAGTATTCTAAAAACGCTTTCAAGATACTTGTTAACACTTTTATTGTCAAATTTTATAAAGCCTAAGACTCCATAACTAATAACGACATCAAAATAGTTTCCCAAATTGTGGTAAATGTCGGGCAAATCTAATATTGAAACTCTTAGAAATTTGTCACATTTCAAATATTTCGGTTTCTTACTAACATCAATCACCCAGTAGAAAATATCGTTATTAAGAAATAGGTCTCTATTAGTCTTATTATACCATTTAGCACCAATATCTAGCACCCTTTTGGTTTTACTGTTTTTGAGATAACTGCCAACAGCGGGATAAATTGTAGATTTCATATATCTTCTATCACAATGTTGCCACAGTCTATCAGCTGCCTTCTTCCAAAAATAATTCTTCGTACTAGCATACATGTAAAAAGAATCCTTCATTATATTGAAGACCAAACCTAATGAAGCCATTTTCATCTTTCACCAGGTTGTGCTTCGCTGCTTATAGATTCTAGCGTTTCTTGGATGCAGGGCAAAGAAAAAAGGGAAGATGCGGGAATAATTTGCGATGTCTCCATGTGGTAGTGGGTTCAAATCCCACCCCCGCACTACTATGTGAACACCCCGCTTTTTGAAGAATACCTGTTACAGCACGTTAGAGAAGTCACAGCAAAGACCTAGCGCGCGCTACGGCACACTGAGAACATTCGATTATGCAGTGGCAAACCCACCGTTCTCATACAAAGCGTGGACCATCGGCATAGTCCCGGAGAATGATGAGTATGAAGCGCGCGCACGTGTATTTTTCAGCTAACCTTAAAATCCAATTATCAAGTAATAGGAGTCAAGGAAGTTGGCGCTTTGATTAGTAGTGTGATTGCTATAGCTGGTTCTAATGAAAGAATCGCTAGGACGCTTTTTCAAAGTCTATCTTCTGCGATGGAAAGTAGGGGTCAAACTGGAGCCTATAAAGCCAGTGGCAATGTAGTTCTGGGCGTTGCGTTTGCCGATAGTGGAATTAGTATAAGTTTTGATGGTCATTTGTTTGGTCAATACTCCAATGCCAAAGCAGTTATAGATGGATACAGAAAAGAAGGCATTTCGATTTTTTCAAAACTTGATGGGTTTTTCGCTTTTTGTCTTTGGGATGAGAAAAACGATATGTTAGTAGCGGCGAGAGACCGCCTTGGAGTTAGACCATTATATTATATGCGCCTTGGGAGAACCATCATTCTTGTATCTCAGATTAGCGCATTTTTTGCTCTTAATAAATCGCTTAAACCAAATGAAAATCTAATCTGTGAATACCTGCTTACTGGTAACCATCCTAGAAACGGTCAAACGTTCTATGACGAAATAAAAGAAGTGCTGCCTGGACAATACCTAGTTATTTCAGATAACAACATTACTGTTCAAAAGAGCTATAGTGCGTCTAGTAAGAAAATTATTGCCAATCAAAGGAACCGAGATTTTGTTGAAGAATTTTCAGTTCTTTTTACTAAGACAGTCCAAAGAATGGTCCCCCAAGAAGGTAAATATGCTACTAGTCTCAGCGGTGGTCTGGATAGCACTCTTCTAGCTTCAACTATTCAAGAATTTGAAAGTAATAACAATCATAGACTTTATTCTGTTGTTTGTAAGGATGCCTCTTACAAAGATTGGGAACTACCATATATTGAAGATTTCAAACGTCATATAGACAAAGATGTGAACTATTTGGAGGTGCCTTTTCCCCCAAGTTGGCGCGACCTTGAGGATTACGTTAATCAAATATCAGAACCCGCTCCACTTTTGATTTACTACATTAGTTATGTTATATCCAAGAAAATAGCAAATGACAAGATTAACGTTGTTTTTACAGGTACTGGCGGAGACGATTTTATGCTGGGTCTTGAGTGGCAGCATACAGATTACTTGAGAGAACTTTGGCGGAGAAAAGACTTTTGTAGATTTATTAGAGAGGTATTTGGTTATCTCTTGAATCAAGCTTATTTGTTAAACGCGCACGATGTGAAAAGCATAGGTACGTTCGCAAAAATACGTTTTAGGGGTTCAGAAAAGAATCTCGATTTTCTCAGCACGGAATTTGTAAGAAGAAATTACAGAAAGCCAAGTCGGTCTGATTATGATTCAATTGGTGATATTATTGAATATGCGGAGTATTTGGATAGAATTTACGCTTCGAAAGGGATAGAACCATTACATCCATTCCTTGATAAAGAGCTAGTTAATTACATGCGCAATTTGCCCTCAGATGCAAAGATACGCTGGGGTACAAGAAAATATTTACTAAGGCAGATTGCTAAAGGATTAGTTCCTGAATCAATAAGGAAATGCAAACGAAAGTTTGCTAGTTCAATTCCCTTATCTGGTTGGCTTATTGCTTGGAAAGATTACATAGAAGAAATACTAGATTCAGCAGAGTTTAGCAAGCGTGGCTATTATAATGTTGAAAACATAAGGCATGCTTACAGAAAAATGTTAGACCGACAATTTGACCCTATTCAAGAGTTCCGTATTGCCGCACAATTATGGCGAGTAATAAACTTGGAATTGTGGCTTAGAAAAAGCCTTGCGCGCGCGAAAGCTGTAAGACATCTTCCTCACAGAAGTGAACTGCAGAAACTGCAAAGTGAAAATTCGGCATCCATTAATCCTTGAAGGTCCTAATATGAGTACAGTAGCGAGACTCATGCATGCTGAGGAGAGTGGATGATTCGCATCGTGATAATAAGCCAAGGGCAGGAGTTGAACCTACATGAGCAGCTCTGCAGGCTGCCGCCTTAACACCTCGGCCACCCGGCATATATTGAGAAAACGGAGCCAATAAATAAACAATGTGAAGTTTGAATAATAATCTCCGCCAAGCTGCACCCTAGCGAAGCTATCCCTTGCTTCCTGTCACTGTGAACCAACCTTTTGAGTAATTGAGAGCAGAATACTCGCCTAGAGGGCAGCCTAGGCCTTGATGAGCGTCTCCAACCCATCCTTCAACGATACTTTGGGGTTGAATTGAAGTCTCTTTCTTGCTCTTGATACGTCAGCAAAACTGTGTTTTATGTCGCCTTTCCTAGGTTCAGAATGCACAAGCTTCAGATGCGTTTTGTTGGTGATTCCCAGCAGCATATTGGCTAGTTGACTTATCGTGGTGGCTACGCCGCTTCCGATATTGAAGGTTTCTCCTGCGATTCCTACTGTCTTCAGGGATAGCATGTTCGCTTCTGCGACGTCATAAACATGAACGAAATCCCTTGTTTGGTCGCCATCGCCAAAGACTACTGGAGAAAGGTCTTTCACTAGTCGGTTGATGAATTGAGTTATGACACCGCTGTATTCGCTGTAGCTCTGCCTCAGACCATAAACATTGAAGTAACGTAAGCAGACGGTTTCAAGCCCGTAAGTGTCACCAAAAATCTTCACATAGTCTTCTGCTGCCAGCTTTGAAACCCCATAGGGAGATACAGGTTTAGGCAGGCAATCTTCATTTATAGGAACTGTTTCGATGTTTCCATAGACGACACATGATGAGGCATAAACGAAACGCTTGACGCCCGAATCTACCGAAGCCTTTAACAAGTTCAGTGTTCCGCTAGTGTTTACTTCATTGGTTAGAACAGGATTCTCAAAGGATTGCATAACGCCGATCATGGCAGCTTGATGAACAACAGCCTCAACACCTTCAACAGAATCCTTGACGACTTGGGCATCTCTAATATCGCCACAGACAATACGCAGTCTCTTGTCATTCTTGTGTTTGGCAATGTTCTCAAGCCTTCCTGCCTGAAGATTGTCGATCACAACAACTTCCAAGTCTTGAGCCAAGAGCCGATCAACAATGTGGCTGCCGATGAACCCAGCCCCTCCTGTTACAAGAACTCTGGAACTACTGCTCATATGTCCGCTCACTTTTCTCAAATTATCAGAAGGTCAGTCTTAAACCTTCTCATCTAATCACAAAACAGAAACTCTCAGCAATCACTCTTGATCGATCTGCGGGAGGAGTTGAAGGATTCTTGGAAAAAGCTTTCAAAATGGGCAAGGTTTCTGCGGCTGGAAGCCTTCATTTGCTCATAGGCGTGGCAGCATCAACGATAGTAATGGCCGTAGGAACGGTTATTCTGACAAGGCTCATGTCTCCTGCAGAATATGGGCTGTATGGTGTCGCACTGATTCCGTCATTGATGATAAACCTGTTTCGAGACTGGGGCGTGAGCTCTGCAATGACAAAATACATAGCCAACTGCAGGGCTACAGAAAAAGACGCAGATGCACGTAGCATTGTTGTCGCCGGATTAATCTTTGAGGTCGCAACGGGCCTAATCCTTTCATTTCTCTCACTGTTCCTCGCAAGTTTCATAGGCTCCACAATCTTCCACAGACCCGAGTCAGTATCCTTCATATCCATAGTCTCAATAACAATATTCGCAGGATCATTACTGGCAGCAGCCCAATCAAGCTTCATAGGCTTCGAAAGAATGGGACTCAACAGCTTCACCGTGGTCTGCCAATCCATAGTAAAAACGATAGCGGGCCCAATCTTGGTACTTCTCGGATACAGTGTTCTCGGAGCCGTTCTAGGCTACACACTGTCTTTCCTAGCCGCAGGAATCATCGGCCTCGCAACACTATACTTCGTCTTGTTTAGAACTCTGAAAAAACTGGGAACAGGCAAGCTCGAAATATCCAAGACATTGAAGACAATGTTGAAGTATGGAGTACCACTTTCCATATCCTCCATTCTAGGCGGCCTTCTGGGACAATTCTACGCATTCATGATGGCATCTTTCGCCAGTGACGTAATGATCGGTAACTATTCGGCAACAGCCAACTTTTCCGTGCTTCTGACATTCTTTACAATTCCAATAGTCACTGTGCTGTTTCCAGCGTTCGCAAAACTCGACCCACAAAAAGAACACCAACTTCTGAAGACCGTCTTCACTTCATCCGTAAAATACACTACGATTCTGTTGGTGCCTGCAACTATGGCCATAATGGTCTTATCAGGTCCCATGATCTCCACGTTGTTTGGGGAACGGTATGTGTATGCGCCTTTCTTCTTAACCCTGTACGTTATAGGCAATTTGTTTGCTGTCTTGGGAAGCTTGAGCCTAGGCAGCTTCCTAAGCGGCGTGGGAGAAACAAAAACACTCATGAAACAAAGCATACTGACACTGGCAATCGGTCTTCCTCTGGGTTTTCTTCTGATCCCAGCATTTGGAATAGTAGGCCTCATACTTTCAGGTCTTTTAGCCGGATTGCCAAGCACGTTCTGGGGCCTTCACTGGGCATGGAAACACTACAGGGTCAAAGCAGACTTCAAATCATCAACCAAAATATTCGCAGCCTCAGCCGTCGCAGCATTAGCAACCTACGCATCGCTAAACTTCGTCAATCTGGTCGAATGGGTCAGACTTGTAATAGGCATAACAATCTTCCTAGCCATCTACATCTTCACAGCCCCCACGATAGGCGCCCTCACCCAGACCGACATCACCAACCTCAGAACAATGTTTTCAGGCCTGGGACTATTATCAAAACTGATCAACATACCACTGACAATAGCCGAAAGAATAGCCAAGAGCGTTTTCGGTTCTAAAAAACAACCCTAGATTATAATCGTGACCGCTAAGTCAAGCTATTAAACCTGCCAACTTGTGGATCTCCGTTCCAATAAGGTAGCCTGTATTTCTTTGACTCATCTTTGCGTTAGTATGGTATTCCTTCTTGGTAGTCGTCGTATTCCTTCTTTATCTTGATCATTCTTCCGTCGCTGCAAGCCTTGATAATATCATCATAACCCGTGACATCCATGAAGCCAGGCTCATCGAGATGGTAAAACTGTCTCGCTTTAGCGGAAGGCGTAGAATACAGCGAGCCATTCCAATGTTCATCATAAAACTCCACAAACTCCCAGATCTTCTTGGCTGTGCCTCCACAATCCGCCAGCTTCGTGGATTTAGCCTTGTACGGACACCTGCACCTGTTCTTATCAGTGCAGATTTTTCCCTCAGCGCGTCCAATCTCCTCATAAAGCCTCAACTCAACATCCAGCATCTTGTCCCTTCTCACGTTTTCAGGTTTACGGTTGTGCGCCCAAGTCTCCAGCTCAGATTCTGATGCTTCTCCAGACTGGACCTCCGCCTCATTCTCTCTTTGGTAAAGATCAAATATCAATATCTTATCCCTGAGTTTTGTTGCATCATTGACCACGCAGCCGAGGCAAAACAGATAGCCATTCACTTTAAAGTCATAGTCGAAACGATCCGCACAAAACTCCCCCTTCGTGATGTTTCTTCGCAAGCACGCAACTATGAACCGCTTCCTCGTCTCCCAATATCCATTCGTGGAAAACACGAAATCCCATTCATCATCCCCCATATATAATCCAGTGTTCACGGTCTTCTCTGGCCAGTCTTCGCTGAAAAAATACTTCACGTACTTCTTCATCAGCAACAGGTACTCTTTCATCTGTTTCGCCGCAGAAACACCCGTCTCCTGCTCCTTTTTCAAGCAGTAGTCAATCAACTGCTTAACCGCGGCTTTCGGCAACTTCCTAGGTCTCTGCATCACGCCATCTTGTTCCCCGCTCATGCCTCAACCGCATCTTGTACTTAGTCCAGCTTCCAAGCACATACTCCCTCGGAGAGCGTCTCCGAAAAATCCGCGCACTCTTATTCAACCTAACCATCAACTGATCCAAATCAACCATCACGTCGTCCTTCTCCACCCTCTGACGCTGAGCCCTAGAAATCGCCAACTCCCTCATCAAACCCCGCACGTTCTCATCCAAACCCGCTATGTATTTGCCCCAAGCGACAGAAGCGTCCGAAAAACCAACGTTAGCCTCGTAAGCTTCAGCCCTTGCAATGCGAATCAGGTACATTGCCAAGCGCTGAACCATAATCTCATCCGCCAACCCTTCAAGATTGTACTGTCTTATCAGCTCGGACACCAACAAATCATACCCCTTCTTCTCAACAGAGCATTCGCTTGCAGGCACGAAAGACTCGCAGCGCGCATTCAAAACGCACCTGTCACAAAGCATAAAACCTGCCTTGAAGAACCCATGCTTCAATGCGCTCAATAGCCAACCTTCCTCCTAACCACGCCCTCACTTTCCTTCACAAGCACCTCAACCAAAGCCAAACGAACATAACACCCATCCTCAACACGAAACAACTCCCTCAAACGCTTTGGAATCGTAACCTTTCCATCCTTAAACACCCTCGCAACAAACTCCTCCATGAAACTTCACAATGACAACTCACAACGACAACGTATTTAGCAATTGTCAACATAGTATTACACAAAACGCGAGTATCGTTGCTCAGGTCTTGACAAATCCAATGAGAAAATCGATCAATTTCCTTTCCAATACGATTCGCCGCTCATGGAAAACGGCGCTTCTGATCGCAATTGTTGCAGTGGCAACGATAGCCGTAAGCGCATCAGTGTCTTTGTGGCTAAGCAGATACCACAACTTACGCTTCCCAAGCATAGGGACAATCTACACAATGGGCGTCGAAGCCTACTGGGACCAAAACCTCACAAACAGAACCACCCAAATCGAATGGGGCACACTTTACCCAGACACAAAAACCAACATAACCATATACCTGCACAGCATAAGCAACATCCCAACCACCCTCACCATCAAAACAGAAAACTGGACCTACGCGAACTTGGCAGGCGCAAACATCACGGAACCACCCAACCGCCAAAACTACATGGACCTCACATGGAACTACAACAACCAAACCCTCGACCCCGACGAAACAATAGAAACCACACTAACCGTAACCGTAACAGACAACCCCACCTTCCTTGAATACCTAATCCAAAACAACATAACCACCTTCAACTTCGACATAACCATACGCACCAAAGAAACACCGTAATTGCGAACAATTCACCAAAAACAACAAACCTTATCACAATGCCAAATCTCCATAGATCAAACATAGAAACATAGAGTATTCTTCTATATTATCTTAAATAGCGATTCTGATCCTAAATAAGGACGGGATAAAGGAGAAGCAAATGCCCTACCCAGCGATATCCATCGTAATTCCAGCCTACAACGAAGCACAAACCATAGGCAACGTCATAGAAGAAACCCTAACAGTCATGGACAGCCTCCAACTCCCATACGAAATCATCATCGTCGACGACGGATCAACCGACAACACACGACGAATAGCCACAAGCTACAAAGCCACAATCCTATACAACGGCAAGAACCGAGGCAAAGGCCACGCCGTAAGAAAGGGCTTCAGACACGCCCAAGGCGACATAATCGTCACAATCGACGCCGACGGATCACACAGCCCAAAAGAAATCCCAGAACTCATCAACCCACTTTTCAACGGCACCGACGTCGTGTCAGGATCAAGATTCCTCGGCACAGGCAAACACTTCACAACAAGACTAAACCGACTCGGAAACTCACTATTCAACATAACCATAATGATCTTAACAAGAAAACACGTCACAGACAGCCAAACAGGATTCAGAGCCATCAAAAAACAAGTCATAGACAAACTAAACCTAAACTCAACCGGCTACGCCATCGAAACAGAAATCACCGTAAAAAGCCTAAAAAACGGCTTCGCCTTCCAAGAAAAACCCATAAGCTGCCACAAAAGAGAATACAACATGTCAAAGCTCAAAATACTCCAAGACGGCTCCAGAATCTTCAAAACAATCCTCAAAGCCAACGCCACAAGAATCGCACATGAAGCTAAACTTTTTGCGAAAACGGCATAGAAGAAGACTGAAAAATCCTGCATAGCAGTAAGCCGTACATTTTTTGAGAGAGAAGGAATACGCAAGAATCTTCAAGCGCGCGCTCTCAAAAACCGACTCAGGCTAGTATGGAAAGCTAAGTATTGAGCATCAACAAAACTTAAGAAACCACCAGCACTATTCTGTCTCCGAAAGACATATGTCCGCCGACAAACCTCAAAACGCTGAAGAAGACAAACCGATAGAACTGGTAACTGCGCAAATCGAAATGGGAACAACCCAGCAGCAACAAGAGGATGAGAACTTGAAGCCCAGACAGGCAGTGCGTGTCCAACCAGTCATAATCAGCATAATGTTTCTAATCCCAGGCATATTGTCACTGGCCTTTTCCATAACCAGCAACTCGCAAGTCCTGGCCTTCATCGGTCTGGGTCTAACTTTCTGGGGCGCTCTATTCCTCTTCGTTCGACCATTAGGATACGTCGAAGGCAGCTTACTGGACTCAACTTCAATCTCGGCATACACGACAATCGACCGAGCAGTAAAGGACCTGAAAGCGAAAGGCAAAGGCTACTACATCCCCCCTTACCCAGAACAAGCATACGTCCCAGAACACCTCAAAGGACTCAAAGACATGGTAGCATTCATTTCAACAGACAGCGACTCAGTCACACCATCCATAGAAGAAATCGCGAAAGGCAAGTTCCTGCTCGAAAACCCGAAAGGAATCTGCCTTTCTCCCCCAGGCGTAGGCCTTCTAGCACGATTTGAGAAGCAACTGAAAACTGAATTCACGAGGCTCGAACTGGCCGAATTATGCGAAAGTCTATCACACCTAATCCTTGAAGACTTTCAACTTGCAAAGGAAATCGAAATAAGACCTGAAGAAGAGCTAGTCTATCTTAAGGTCACTGATTCCGTGTATAAGCAGCTTTACGCTGAAAAAGACTTGAGGAGCGTACATCTCTTAGGTTGTCCTTTGGTAAGTGCAGTGGCGTGCGCAATAGCCAAAACCACGGGCAAAGTAGTCACCATTCAAAAAGACAAGCTATCACCAGACGCTGAGACTATTGAAGTATGGTTCCGAACTGTACAAGGATGAGACGATGAATTTCCCTCTATCCGTCTCAGACATCGGCCTTTGGCTTGCGGTCACGGCGATCATCGTTCTGATAACTTCAGAACTGCTGTCCTCATCAACTGGATATTCCAGAAACATCGTGATTGAAAGGACACGTCTAAGGCTGGTTGCGTTAGGTTTAGGGATAGGATTCATGATCACGGTCGTCCTTCGCGTTTTTCAACCCATCTAAACCTAAAATACGTCGTGCATCCTTACAGGCTCCAAGTGAACCTGATTTGAAAACAGACGCGAAGACTCTTGCTGGCACTGCAATTCTCGGCACGTTGGTCGTGGTCTTCGACTACTCACTAAAGTATTCTGGCTTCAAAATTCCCTTCCCGTGGCTTCCCTACCTGAAATTTGACTTCACTGGCGTCCCTATCGTTCTTTCCCTTCTATTTTTTGGCTTAGCATCTGGAATAACTACGTCGGCAGTGGCTCTTCTAGCGATCCTTGCACGCAGCGGAGACGTCGTAGGCGCGACGATGAAAGCCTTAGCCGAGTTCTCCACGATATTAGGAATGGCCATTGGTCTCAGACTACTCAAGAGAAACACGAAGTTAACCAAAATCCTGTCTTCGGCTCTTGGCCTATCTTTCCGATCAATAGTAATGTTACTCGCAAATCTGATAGTATTTCCCACGATGGCGGTGACGTACGCAATACCGTTGCTGATATTCTTCAACGTTATTCAAGGTTCAATAAGCATAATCTTCGGATACTTTCTATATGGAGTTGCCGCCCAGAAACTATCCTTCTCATCACCTAAGAAGGAACCTCGATAGGCGAGAACCGTTAGACGAAAAGATTCCTCTTCTTCGGCATAATCAACTGCTTCGCCTTCGCCTTTTCCGATTTCGGATACACGTAACCACGTATCACCGCGACAGGAACCCCCTCATTAGCCTGTCCAATCACAAGTTCAGCCGCCGACGCCAACTCATCAGCAATTGCGGTTCTTTTCACTTTCAAAACGTACCCAAACAAGTCTTTCTCACCTATTCGACTACGGATAGGCTCAATCCCCGCAACACCAATAGCCACATTGATCTGACCATCACGGAGCGGTCGACCGTTCGTGTCAGAAACAATCACAGCAACATCCCTTCCAGTCAACTCCTTTATCTTCTGACGGACTCTCTGCGCCGACCGGTCAGGATTTGCAGGCAGCAGCACAACGTTTCTGCCTCCTGGCACGTTAGATCTGTCAACCCCGGCATTCGCACACACGAAACCATGCTTTGTCTCCGTGATTATGTTTCCATTACCCATCCTGACAATGCCTTTTGATTCACGCAGAACGACTTCAACAACTTTCGGATCCTTATCATATTGTCTGGCCAGGCTCTTCGCGAATTCTGACGGCTCTATCGTGTCAAGATCCACGATGTTACCTTCGGCTCGAGAAACTATGACGTGGGTGACCACGATGATGTCACCGTCTTGGACGTGGACTTTTTTCTCTTCTGCCTTCTCGCAAATGAGTTTAGCTAAATCATCTCCTTCCTTTATGATAGGTAATCCTTCCACGCCGAATATCTGAATCATCCAATCACACCCTTCAATCTTCAGACAACAGACATATTCCCTACGCTATTTAAACTTCTAATTGTTTAGCCGAGGAAGAACGTGATGCCTGACAACTCTGGCCTCAGTTTCAACGAAACTTTAGCTGACATCGTGCTTTCTGGAAAATGCATTGGCTGTGCTGCTTGTGTCGTTGCGTGCCCACTGAATTGTTTGCGATACGAGGCTGGAAAACCTGAGATTGCAGGCAAATGCAGCGGGTGTGAACTCTGTTCCCGCGTCTGTCCTCGACATAACACATCTCGAACCATGGTGGAAAAGTTTGTTTTCAAAAGAGAGAAAATGCCCGAAGAGAAGTTCGGCGTCTATCAGAAGGTCCTCGTAGCCAGGTCAACAGACAAGAATATTCTCACGGTGTGCCAAGACGGCGGAGTGGTGACGACTCTTCTCACTTTTGCGCTGAAAAACAAGACGATTGAAGGAGCAGCAGTGTCAGGCATAGACAAGCATAAACCACTTCACCCCCTTCCAGTCTTCGCCACAACTGCCCAACAGCTGCTTGAATCAGCCGGCACCAGATATTGTTACTCACGAAACCTGCTGGCCCTGCAAGAGGGCATCAAGCAAGACAAGAAAGAAATGGCTTTCGTGGGCACTCCATGCCAAATAGAAGCAGTGAGAAGAATGCAAATGATCCCTCTGAGGAATTGCGTCGAAAAGCTGAAACTAACAATAGGACTCATGTGCACCGAAAGCTTCTCCTATGAAGGACTCGTGGAAAACTACATACGAACAAAGCTTCAGATCAACCCCGCTGATGTGGAGAGGATGAAAATCAAAACAAAACTCATCTTAGTCATGAAGTCCGGCAAGACAAAAGAGTATCCGCTGAGGGACGTGCGTCAACACGCTCGAACCGAGTGTAGTGCATGCAAGGACTTCTCAGCGGAACTCGCAGACATTTCCATAGGAGGGCTTGGACTCAACGGTTGGTCACTGGTTGTCGTGAGAACTGAGACGGGCAGAGAATTTTTCGAGAAAGGCATAAAGGTGGGTTTGTTGGAAACGAAGCCGATCGAAAAGGAAAAGCACTCCCTTGAATTGTTGATCAGACTATCAACGCGTGACCAGTAGCACGCCGCGCGCGTGCGCTAATAGTCGTCTTTAAATACGAATTGCAGCAACTTTTCCAATAACAAGAAAGAAGTACGGTAAACATGAAAGGTGTTATTCTTCACGGCGGTTTTGGGACCAAACTCAGACCTCTGACCCACACAGGCCCAAAGCAGTTAATTCCAATAGCGAACAAACCCAACTCGCAATACGTGCTTGAAGACTTGGAAGACTCAGGCATAACCGAAATCGCAATAGTCCTTGGAAACGTATTCCCAGAAAAAGTGAAAGAGCACTACGGCGACGGAAAGAAATTCGGCGTGAGAATTCATTACATCCAGCAGGACGAACCAAAGGGAATAGCCCAGGCGGTAAGCCTCTGCAAGGGATACGTCAAAGACCAGCCCTTCATCGTCTACCTTGGAGACAACCTGCTGAAAGGCGGAATCGCCAGCTTCGTTAGCAAGTTCAACAGCTCAGACTATGATGCGATGATACTTCTCTGCCAAGTGAAGAATCCCCAACGGTTTGGAGTTGCCAAAATCGATGAAAAAGGACGGCTAGTAAAGCTAATTGAAAAACCCAAAAAACCGCCCAGCAACTACGCTCTGACTGGCATCTACTTCTTCAAACCCGTAATATTCAAAATGATAGAAAAACTCGAACCGTCAGGGAGAGGAGAACTCGAAATAACCGGCGCCATCCAACTCCTGCTCGAAAGCGGCTATAACGTGGGCTACCAAATCGTTCAAGGCTGGTGGAAAGACACGGGCACGCCCGAAGATATCCTTGAAGCCAACCGCCTCGTCCTCGACGAGCTCAAACCAGAAACCAAGGGCAAAATCGAAAACCACGCCTCCGTTCAGGGGAGAGTCGCCGTAGCCAAGGGCTCAACCATAAAAGAAGGTGCCCTCGTCAGAGGTCCAGTCATAATAGGGCAAAACACCATCATCGAACCAAAGGTGTACATTGGCCCGTACACAAGCATAGGAAACAACTGCACGATCAGAAAAGGCGAAATAGAAAACAGCATCATAATGGATAACTGCACAATAGACGTCGAAGAAAGAATAACCGACAGCATAATCGGCCCCCACTCAGAAGTGACCACCAACAAATCCAAACCGCACGGAAAAAAGTTCATCCTCGGAGAAAGAACATGCATAGAACTGTGAAGTGAGAAACATGCTCAAAGGAATAATACTCAAACCCCTAAAACGTGCCTGCGACGAAAGAGGGTGCTTCACCGAAATCATGCGACAAGACTGGAAAGACCTCCTAGGCCAGGACCAGCCTGTCCAAACAAACTTCTCCACAACCTACCCAAGCGTAATTCGCGCTTGGCACCGACACAACCGCGGACAAACCGACTACTTCATAGTCCTCAAGGGAGCCCTGAAAATATGCGCGTATGATGAAGAAACAAAAGAACTCGACGAAATAATCTCAACAGGACTGGATCTGCAGGTGCTAAGGATGCCTGGTCATTATTGGCACGGATTCAAAGCCGTGGGCGACGAAACAGCCCTTCTCATCTACTTCACCACCAAGCTCTATGACTACCAAAACCCAGACGAAGAAAGAAGACCGTGGAACGACCCGAAAATACTCCCGAAACTGATAAACGGCAAGAAAGACGACCCGAGAACAGGCAAACCGTGGGACTGGAACCTCTCACCCCACAAGTGA
>Ga0315291_10000301_pt1 | contig 63535 bp, 60 predicted proteins | sample YL17G12_20_MG_FD_203070 | JGI IMG/M metagenome (GOLD analysis project Ga0315291, IMG submission 203070) | Sediment microbial communities from Yellowstone Lake, YNP, Wyoming, USA - YL17G12_20 | ecosystem: Environmental > Aquatic > Freshwater > Lake > Sediment | place: USA: Wyoming | collected... | reverse complement strand
TTATCATCGGTATTATAATGGCATTGATATTCAAAGAAAAGAAAGTTGAAAGTGATGATATTTTTCAAATTGATACAGCAAATATTAAACCACGCAATCTTGCCCAAAGTGGATTATACTTTCTGTCGATGATTTTAATACTTATTTTTGCTACTTGGACAAAACCAAAACTGCCGATTGGATTCTACAATTCGGTATATAATATCCACTGGTATTTAGTCGGGATAGCCCTAATTGTTCTTTTCGCAATACTTCTAAAATGGTTTAAAAGAAGCGAACTTGCTGATTGGATAAATTCAACCTGGATATTTACTAAGCAGATACTACCGTTACTTTTTGGTGGTGTTTTGGTTGCGGGGTTTTTATTAGGCAGACCCAATACCGATTTAGGAATTATCCCTTCCAAGTATGTGGCAATGCTGGTTGGCGGTAATTCAATTTTTGCTAACTTCTTTGCATCGATATCCGGCGCACTTATGTATTTTGCGACTCTTACTGAAGTACCTATTTTACAAGGTTTATTAGGAAGTGGTATGGGCAAAGGACCTGCACTTGCATTATTACTTTCCGGACCAGCGGTAAGTTTACCGAGCATGATTGTACTTAATAGTATTATGGGGACTAAAAAAACATTGACCTATGTTGGCTTAGTAGTAATTTTGTCAACTTTTGTTGGTTGGTTATATGGAGTTTTATTCTAAAACAGGAGGAATAAAATGGCTTGGTTAACTGGATACCCGAGAGAAAAAATAGATTGGTATCCTACAATTGACCCGAAAAAGTGTGTTAAATGTGGGATGTGTTTAAATTGCGGTAAGAATGTGTATGATTGGACAAAAGATGGCGCTAAAGTTGTCCGACCATATAATTGTGTTATTGGATGCACTACTTGTGCTAATCTTTGTCAGGGTAATACGATTACTTTTCAGGATATAAAAACAATACGAGAATTATTCAAAAAAGAAGGTATCTGGTCGAAAGTTAAGAAACAATTACAAGAAGAAGGAAAGTTGAAAATTAACGAATAATTTTGACTATGTCGTGTTATAAAAAGATAAAACCGCTATTTATTAAAAGAAAACTTGGAGGAAATAAATGAAAAAAAACTGGAGTAAATTGATAATTGCATTTCTACTAATTTTCATCGCGCTAATTGTAATCGTCATCAAAAACCAAAAGAGTAAACCAATTGTAAAAGCAATAATTGAAAAAAAAGACAGTCTACCACAAACTACTAAACCGGTAGCAGAAGGAGCTATTTGTGAAACTCTACCTGAAGAAATTAAACCGATACAGAATTCAGAAAAAGTAAAACTTGAAAAGAATACGTTGGTAGCGGTTAATGAGTATAAAATTTCAAAAGACTATTTTGATACAAGATTTCAAGCACTACCTGAACAATACAAAACTGAATTCAAGAACGATAAAGAAGGATTTTTAGACCAATTAGTTATTAGAGAGCTTTTATATCAAGAAGCGGATAAAAACCAATTCACTAAAGATTTAAATAATATCACTGATACCGAACAAAGGAAAGATAAAGCAATAGAAAAATTAATTAGTAATATCACTCAGAAAGTAGACGTGTCGGAACAAGAGATGAAAGATTTTTATAATGCTCGTCAGAGTGATATGAAAGGTGCCACTTATGAACAAGTTAAATCCGATATACGACAATATTTGATTCAACAGAAACAAGGAGACGTGATATCACAATTTATTGAGAATTTAAAACAGAACGCAAAAATTATAAAAAATGAACAATGGATTCAAGAACAAAATGCTCTAGAACCAGTTAATCCACTTGATGTGGCATTTAGAACTGGAAAACCAACTGTTCTCGACATTGGAGCCGCAACATGTGCGCCTTGTAAAATGATGAAACCTATCTTTGAAGAATTAGAAAAAGAATATCAAGGAAAAGCTAATATTCTATTACTGCAAATTTCAGAACATCAAGACATATCAAAAAAATATAAAATACGTGTAATCCCGACTCAAATATTTTTTGATAAAAAGGGTAACGAATATTCACGTCACGAAGGTTTTTTCCCAAAAGAAGAAATAATCAAGAAACTGAAAGAATTAGGAATCGAGTAAATGATTACAAACATCTTTTCCTGGCTATCCAGTGCCATCCAATCATCGCCGATTATTGCTATAGTTGGCTCTTTTATTTGGGGAATTTTAAGTATTTTACTTAGTCCATGTCATCTTGCCAGTATTCCTTTGATTGTTGGTTTTATCAGTGGACAAGAAACAACATCAACTAAACGAGCATTTTGGCTGGCAACTTTATTTTCTCTGGGAATACTTCTAACCATCGCAATAATTGGACTTATCACTGGCTTAATGGGAAGAATGCTTGGCGATGTTGGCAAATATGGAAATTACATTGTTGCGGTTATCTTTTTTATTGTCGGATTTTATCTATTAGAAATTATAACTTTGCCATTTCTCAGTGGTCCAAGTCAACCTGCTATTAAAAAGAAAGGTGCGTTAGCATCATTCATTCTTGGACTAGTATTCGGTATTGCATTAGGACCTTGCACATTTGCATATATGGCACCAATGCTGGCCATAACATTTAGTATTGCCTCAACCCAACTTATTTATGGAATTTTACTGTTATTAGTTTATGGAATTGGTCATTGCTCAGTAATTGTTGCGGCTGGTACATTCACTGAGATAATTGAACACTACCTGCACTGGAGTGAAAAATCAAAAGGAATAAAAATAGTAAAGAAAATATGTGGTATTTTAGTAGTAATAGGGGGAATTTATCTTATATGGACTGCATAAATCAAAAGAAATTTAACTGTGTTTATCCGTGGCATATAAATGGAGGATAAAATGCAAGACTTAAAAGAAATGGCTGATGTCTATCAGCGGTTATTAAAACTTAAATTATATCCAGTTGGTGTTAAGTTCGCTAAAAATATCGATGAGTTAAAGGCGGGCAAAGTCTCTAATGAAAAACTCTCGTTTTGTCAAATGGTGAGAATAGCGAGTCAAAGCAAATGGACATTAGCCTGTCCCATTAACCAAATGGGTTGCGTTATTGCCCAGTTAAACTTTGGCTTCCGAAAAAAAGATGCAAGCGATGTCGAAGTTTACCTTCAACGGTTAACCGATAAAAGAGAAATTGCCGAAAGTATAATTTTAGTAAAACCAAAACTTAAATTTGGTGAAATACAAGGCATTTTGGTCGGTCCTGTAGAAAATTTCGTACCTGATTTAATATTTTTAATTATTGATAGTGCTCAGGCATTAGTAATCATGCGGGCATTTGGAGTAGCCACCGGTAGTGATTTAACCTTTAGAACCGGAGCAAGCTCTAATGTTTGTGCTTATGGTGCAATTATATCATATCTAACAATGCTACCAAACTTGACAATTCCTTGTGCCGGTGCTAAGAGGCACGGATTATATCAGGATTACGAACTTATCTTTGTTACTCCTCTAAAAACGGCAAAATCTATTGCGGATACAATGTTACAAATGGAAAAGATAAATACAATTAACTTCCCGATAATACAAGGATATCTATCACCAACAAAACCAGTTGATTATTTATTACCAAAATAATATGAACCAGAAGATTAAACTGCCTTTATTAGACCGTTTTCTCACTCTCTGGATATTCATCGCAATGGGATTTGGTATCCTCTTAGGATATTTGTATCCCAATATGGCTAAACTGCTTGACTTTTTTAGAATTGGAACGGTTTCTTTTCCGATCGCGGTTGGACTTATCTGGATGATGTATCCGGTTCTGGCAAAAGTGAAATACGAGGAGCTCAAGAAAGTTACTAAGGTATGGAAAATGTTCGGCACATCTTTAGCGTTAAACTGGATAGTCGGACCGATAATCATGTTTATTTTAGCCTGGCTTTTTCTTCGAGACTTACCCGCATACCGCGAGGGGATTATCCTTATCGGTTTAGCACGATGCATCGCGATGGTTTTGGTTTGGAATCTACTTGCCGGGGGTGACAATGAATATTGCGCTGTTTTAGTCGCTCTCAACTCGATTTTTCAGATGTTCATGTATTCACCGCTCGCCTATCTCTTTATAACCGTACTATCGACCAAACTTGCCGGACCATCAGCGCAAACGATAATTGTCAAGGTCTCGATACTAGAAATTGCCCGAAGCGTATTTATCTTTTTAGGGATACCTTTGATTGCCGGTATTATAACGCGATTTACATTGATTGCTCGGAAAGGCAAAGAATGGTATGATGGTAAATTCACCCCTAAACTTGGCAGGTATGCTTTAATTGGCTTACTCTTTACGATTGTTGTGATGTTCTCGATGAAAGGTGACAAGATTTTATCATTGCCTTTGGATGTATTAAGAATCGCAATTCCGCTGCTGATTTATTTTGTAATAATGTTCGTAGTTTCATTCTGGATGTCATATCGCTTAAAGTTCAACTATGCACAAAGCGCAACGATGTCTTTTACTGCCGCAAGCAATAATTTCGAATTAGCCATTGCCGTTGCAATCGGAGTCTTCGGGTTAAACTCGGGACAAGCATTAGCAGTAGTAGTTGGACCTTTGATTGAAGTACCAGTCTTAATTTCGCTCGTTAATGTTTCCTTATTGATAAAAAAGAAATGGTATTAATAATTTTTTCGTGGTCCCTTTTCGTGTCTTTGTGGTTAAAAAGTCATTATTTATCCCGGGAAAAAATATTGAAGATCATGGATCGGATAGACATTCTGCCCTACCCGATAGTTAACCTAAAATTCAATCACTTAGGTAAGCCCCTAGGCTAGCCACCGCTTGCCCTAGGGCTTAATTTTAGGAACTTTCCTGTCCTTTGTTAAAAAATTAGCTTAATAGATTGTTAATTAGATAACCGATGAATTTACCGAATCAGTAGTCTACGGAATCTAGTAGGAATTTTGTATTTAATTATGAGTAAAAACAATACTGAGGAAAAACCTCGGCACTGCTAAATTTATAATTATTGTTTATTAGTGAATTAATCCTAGCCAATCTCTCAATAAGAAAGTTAATCTACCAATTAGCAAAGAAATACGAGCCATCACGGTATATCCAAATGAAGCCCCAAATCCAACCATAATGAATATAATTCCTATATAAGACATCGGTTTTAATATACCTTTGCGCTCCCGCGAGAAGAAAAAGTAACTAATTGTCGCAAGAACACCAATAAGAATAATTAGAGCGTAAATACCATTCGTTACTGAAGCGAATGTTGAACGAGTGACGACCGTTGCTCTTACTTGTTCAACAATTGAAGCATCAATGGCGCGAGGAATTGAGGCGCCGGCACTATAACCCATCACAATTGCGATAGGTATTCGGACTAACCACGATATTTTCGGTATAAATCGAGTAAAGTATAATGCGCCGATAATAGCAATAATTATTAACCATAATTTCTGCCCATGACTTAGAGGGTCTATTAAAGTTGGCACAAGTATGCGATGCCAGTAAAAAGTGATTGCATAGCCATTAGCAATACCTACAAAGAGATGTTCACAAATTCGATAGAACGGATTTTCTTTGTAGAGGAACGAGAAAATCCCCAGAGTTAAAATCGCACTCACCCAAATCCAAGGATTCATGCTCACTGTCATTTCTTCCTCCTTCTCAGTGCAAAGTAGCCGATATTACCCAAAATAATAGTTATCATAATCCAGATATGGGCTGCAGTTTGTGAAGACATTGCGTCGGTTGCTTTTCGTCGTCCCTTAACCCCTAGCCTCTCTTCAACCAGCTGTTCGTATTCTGCGCCACCTTTCATACCGGACATCATACCAGTAACTTGCCCTGAATTAAGGTAAGGATAAAAGTCGGCAGCTTGAACTGCAGTTGAACCAGCACCAATTCTCACTCCAAATGAAGTTTGAGCATAGGTGATATAGTAGAACGGAATCGCGCTACCGGAAATCGAAACGAGAATTGCAACATCATTATAATTTTTTAGATGCTCCATTATTTGCAATGTGTCGGTTCGATTACCGTAATAATCGACTGGAAAAACATTAGCGATATTTTCACCCATTCCTAAAATTGGCACTAAAACGGGCGTTTGCCAACCCCAAAATACATAATCACGACCATAAATAATACTGTCCGCATTGGTTTTAGCTCGGCTATTGAATTCGTTGGTTACAGTTGATAAGGCATCCTGCGCTAGACCTAACCCCATAACCTGAAGTGTAAGCACTCCGACCTTTATATGACGAGCAAATGCATGCCGCAATAAAGCGATCGACATCGGATGAAGTTCTGGCTCAGTATCTGGTGTATAATCTACTGAAACAATAAGTGCTTTGCTTTCTGGTATCGTATCAATATAGTTAAATAATTTTACGACCGGTGGCATCGGTTTAGGCTCAAGCTTAAAAGGAAAAAGCAACGGTATCACGACAACCAGAAACAAGAAAAGATAAATGATACGGCGGTCAAGTTTGGCAAGTTTTTCCCAAATATTCGTCATTTCGTACCTCCCAACCAGCCGCGCTCAATTCCTAAGATAATTTTTAATGAGGTTGCTAATGTGCCAAGTGCAATGCCAAATCCCATACCGCGCTTTGCAGCGGTGTTCGGCACGGTCAAAATCCATTCAGCAAAACCAGGTAATTTAGGAAAAATATAACTGCTTAATGGTACTGAGCCAAGCATCAAAATAAATGCTGCAACTAAGAGTAGGGTTGCCTCGAAATTTCTGGCTCGGAATGCACGATAAGCAGCTGACGCCATAAAAAAAGCAAGCATCGAAAACATCGTTGCCATTAGTGGAACTGCCATGTTCATATAAATTGTCTGAATATCAAAATGAAAATTAGCAATATGAGTTGGTAAACGCCCATTACCTTCAATACCACCAAACAAGCCAATAACCCCAGTGACAACTAAAGTTACAACAAGAATCCAACTATATTGCCAGTGTTCTCTCTTTCGTTTTATTTTATCCACATGATGCCGAATAATACTGCCGACACCCAATACCAAAGAGAATGCCACAATTATTCTTAAAACCGAATTTCTGAATTCATTATCAATACTCTGAACAATGCTATGGGGAATTAGAAATGGTATCGCGCCAAGAATCCCAGCGATTAAAACTAACAAAAGTGGTAATCTTACTTTCATTATATCTCCTTTAATTTTAGAATAATCTTAGTACTTGCAGATTGGTTAGAAGTCCAATAATCGTAAGAGCGACTAAAATTACGACGATTACAACCTTCCCCCAGTCCTGACCGATTAAACCACCCAGTAATAATGGTTCACGTGATAGATATGCCGAAGCCGCATAAAGTTCTTCCCCCATTAAAGTATAGTCACACGCAGTGATAAAAAAAGGTAATTGCATTACCGAGTCAGTACCAGCAATCTGCACTGCGCCAGTTGATGCGCCGGTTTCGGCTAAAATTAATGCTTCGGCATAAAAATAACCCATAAAGAAATTGGTAGCGGGTTTTTCTCTTGTCATAATGCCATCAACCGCAGCTGCATAAGCGAATTGACTATCCGTAACAAAATAGACACTGTCTGGTTTAAATGCATCTGGTCGTCCAGCTTGGGTATATGCTTCTTTAACAACTTCTTGAGCAACTGTATAAACGATCGGGTCTGAATTAGGCACAATCAAATGGGAGTCGTATCGAGCAATTTTTTTTGCGACTTCACCTAATATATTCAGTGCCGCAATTGTTGCAACATCACTGATACCAGTCAGTCCCGGTACATACAGAATTGGTTTACCCATCTCAGTTGCTCGTCCGATTGCTTCGTCAACTGCTAATAGACCAGCAATTTTTCTAACAAAAAGATTGGCACCCTTCTTAGCCCGATTAATAAAAAATACGATCAGGAATGTGAAGATTAATGTAAAAATTACTACGTTAATTCTATCGGTATGAAACCATTGCTGTTTCGATATTGCTGGATTTGACCATTCCGATGCTGATTCAAGCGAGTCTTGGACAGCGACGATTTGATAGCTGTAATTCACACCGTCGGTCGTTCCGTCATCGGTAAATGTATTTCTTCCTTTACCCATAAAACCGATTGAGATAGCTTCGGTCTCTTTATCACTTTTTCTCAGTATTTTATAGCCTTCGATAATCGAATCAGATGGTGATAACTGCCAGCTGATAACAACAGTACCTCCGGCATCATTTGGCGCATCCCGCGCAATAGCCTTACTTGCCGGTTCGATGCCATAAATAAAATTAAAGACCAGTAGATTAAAGAAAACAAAATAACATATTAATCTTAGGATCTTTAAATTTTTAAATCTTTCAACCATAATTATATTCCTTTCTGTGCTTTAATCCTTTCTTTTTCTAATCTAATAATATCTTTTTTATTTAAACCAGTTGGATAAACACCGGTAAAACAGGCAGTGCAGAATTTTTGATTTGTTTCACTACCACGGACTGCGGAAATCATCTCATCCAGTTTTTGATAGATTAAAGTGTCTGCTCCAATCATCTTTTCGATTTCTTTGATTGTGTAATCACGGGCAATAAATTCACCGCGGGTCATCATATCAATACCATAAACACAGGGAGAGCGTAGCGGTGGACAGGTTACCGCATAATAAATTTTTTTTGCACCGGCTTTTCGAACTAACATTACTAATTCTTTTGCCGTGGTACCTCGAACAATACTATCATCAACCAATAAAACGTTCTTGCCTTGGATAACGCTTTTTACCGGATTCAATTTCTGACGAACCGAATTAGCACGGGTTGATTGTTTTGGCATAATAAATGTTCTTCCAATATAATAATTTTTTATTAAACCTTCTTTTTGCTCGACTCCCAGAACTTTGGAAAGCGCAAGACCGGCACCGCGTCCTGAATCAGGAATCGGAATTACGACATCCGGTTTAATTCCACTATTCAGGCACTGTTTACCAAGTTTTTCACCTAACCGTAAGCGGGCATCATAGACTTCAATATTATCCATTACTGAATCAGGACGGGCAAAATAAACCCACTCAAATATGCAGGGATGATGCGGTTTCGCACCGATGACTTTGGAATGTAATTTTCGTTTACAATCGATAAAAACTACTTCACCTGGTATAACATCTCGAATGAATTCATATCCGAGTAAATCTAAGGCAACGCTCTCCGAAGCAAAAACGTAACTATTTCCTTTTTTACCTATACATAACGGTTTGATGCCATACTGGTCACGAAATGCGAATAAACCGATATTCGCGATCATACCAACTACTGAATAACTTCCTTCTACTCTTTCGTAAATACCAGAGACGGTTTTAACCAGCATATCAAATGAGAAATTATGCAAGGACTGCATTGATATCTCATCAGCAAAAATATTAAGGATAACTTCAACGTCCGAATACGAAGTGAGCTGGCGATAACATTTTTTTGTGAGTTCATCGCGTAGTTCAGTGTAATTTGTTACGTTGCCATTATGCGCCATTGCAATACCAAACGGTGCATTGACCATAAATGGCTGTGCATCCTCTGCTCCACCTGGGCCGATCGTCGGATAACGAGTTTGGCCAATGCCCATGGTGCCTTTTAATCGTTCAAGATTTTTTTCATTAAAAACCTTATTGACTAAACCATTACCTTTTTTTAAATGGAATGTCGTATCAAAGGTAACAATTCCAGCCGAATCCTGTCCTCGGTGCTGAAGTGCAATAAGGCCAGCGTGTAATTTACTTATAACGTCTTCTTTTCCTATTATACCAATTATGCCACACATATTAAAAGATAAATTTTACTGAAAAATCCTTAAATTTCAACTTATAAAAATTGGAATGTAATAGGGCGTTAGTTTTATCATTTAAGGGAATTTTTAGGAACCATCTTATAACAATCAATGAGGTACTTGCGTAAATATTCTTGATTTTGTCCTTTCGCAATTTTGGATTCGATAAGCTCGGCTTTTATTTTAAGTTGTTCAATTTCGTTATATAGTTGCTGTTTTTTATAAGACTTATAGATAACTTTTACCAAACCATTTGGACCAGGAATAAAAAATATACCGAGTAAAAAAATTATCGAGAAGATAATAATCAATGCTCGTCTTTTTGCTTTGGGTGGCGTTCCGTAATGATAATGTCGTCTTTTCACTACTTATTCCCTATTGGTATTCAACTCTTCTTCAATTCTTAATAACCGATTATACTTGCAGATTCTTTCACCACGACACGGTGCGCCAGTCTTAATCTGACCAGCACTAATGCCAACCGCCAAATCAGCAATAAAAGTATCTTCAGTCTCACCGGAGCGGTGTGATATGACTGTTTTATATCCATGCGTCTTTGCGTGATTAATACAACTGAGTGTCTCGGAAACTGTTCCGATTTGATTTAATTTAATTAATATTGCATTTGCGATACCGCGTGCTACACCATTTTTGAATCGGTCAATATTTGTAACGAACACATCATCACCGACAATCTGAATTTTATCTCCTAAGGCAAGTGTAAATTCTTTCCAGCCATTCCAATCATCCTGGGCAAACCCGTCTTCAATCGAAATAATCGGATAGTTACCAATCCACCGTGCATAGATATCAACTAATTGCTGTGCTTCGATTACCTTATCGTCTAACTTCAGATGATATTTCCCCTCATTGTAGAATTCACTGGCAGCGGAGTCAATTGCAAGAAAGATATCTTTACCCGGCTCATACCCAGCTTGCTCGATACCTTCTAAAATTATCTGAAACGGCTCCTCGTTCGATGAAAAATCTGCGGCAAAACCTCCTTCATCGCCAACCGCAGTTGTCTTATCTTTACTTTGTAAATTTTTCTTTAGTGCATGATAAACTTCCGAGCTTATTCTTAGCATTTCGGCAAACGAAAACCGACTCGACGGTACAATCATATATTCCTGAATATCGAGATTGTTCGGAGCGTGCACTCCGCCATTTATTACATTCAGCATCGGTACCGGCATCGTTTTACTGCAAACTCCGCCCAAATACCGGTATAAGGGCAATTTTGCAAATTCAGCTCCGGCCCGGGCAGCCGCCATCGAAACACCCAGAATCGCATTAGCACCTAACTTAGATTTGTTTTGAGTGCCATCTAACTCGATTAACTTCTTATCCAAACTATTCAAATCTAAAATCGGCGTGCCGATCATCTGTTTCGAGATTATTTCCGTGACATTATTAACCGCTTTAAGAACACCTTTTCCTAAATATCTTTTCTTATCGCCATCTCTAAGTTCTAATGCCTCGAAAGTACCGGTTGAGGCACCAGACGGCACTGCGGCATGACCAATAATACCCGACTCTAAAATACAATCAACTTCGATAGTTGGATTACCCCGAGAATCCAAAATCTCTCGCGCGATTACCTTAGTAATCTTACTTGAATCATAGTGAGTCATAAATTTTTCTCCGTTCTGCATAAAGTGGAAACGACTCGGCCAATTCTTTCACACCAGCTTTTACTTCTGTGTAAATCTTCTCATTACTAATGTTACTTAGAACTTTATCAATCAGCTGGGCAATCTTTTTCATTTCTGCTTCTTTCATACCGCGGGTTGTTAAAGCTGGAGTCCCTAGTCTGATTCCTGAAGTAACAAATGGTTTCTGCGGGTCAAATGGGATTGTGTTTCTATTAACCGTAATGTCTGACTTGCCAAGCGCGTTTTCTGCATCACGTCCGGTAATATTTTTACTGCGTAAATCAACTAACATTAAATGAGTGTCCGTACCTCCCGCAACTAACCGATAACCTAAGCTGGCTAGTTCATCCGCTAAAGTTTTTGCATTAGTTACGACCTGTTTCTGGTAAGTTTTAAAATCATCCGACATCGCTTCTTTAAATGCAACTGCTTTTGCTGCGATTACATGTTCTAACGGACCACCTTGCATTCCTGGAAAAGTTGTCTTATCAATTATCTCGGCATGTTTTGCTTTACACATAATAATTGCACCACGTGGTCCGCGCAAAGTCTTATGAGTAGTAGTTGTAACAACATCCGCATAAGGAATTGGTGATGGATGTAATCCAGTTACTACTAGTCCAGCGGTATGGGCAATATCCGCAACCTGATATGCGCCGACTTCATCGCATATCTCCTGAAACTTATCAAAGAATAAGAATCGTGGATGAGCGCTTGCGCCCGATATGATAATTTTCGGTTTATGCTCTAATGCTAATTTTCGCAAAGCGTCATAATCAACAACTTCAGTCTCGGGATTTACACCGTAATGGAATACTTTAAAATATTTACCGGAAAAATTTATCGGATGACCGTGTGACAGATGTCCGCCGTGTGATAGGTTTAAGCCAAGTATCGTATCACCAGGGTTTGCTAAAGCATAATATGCTGCCATATTGGCTTGGGTGCCCGAATGTGGCTGAACATTCGCATGGTCTGCACCAAAAAGCTTTTTCGCTCGGTCAATTGCAATATTTTCTGAGATATCAACAAATTCACATCCGCCATAATATCGCTTTTTGGGTAACCCTTCCGCATATTTATTAGTTAAAACCGAACCTAAAGCGGCCAGGACAGCTTCTGAACAGAAATTCTCCGAAGCAATAAGTTCTAAAGTTGAGTGTTCGCGATTAGTTTCACCTTTAATCGCATCAAAAATTTCCGGGTCACGTTTCTTTAAAATATTCTCATTTTCCATGTTATTCCTCCGCAAATATCATACCCATTAGGTTAATCTTAAAAAGCAAAATGTCAAGGCTTTGTTAACCACCGATTACACAGATTCCAACAGAAAATACTACATCTTTACTTTTAATATTCGATTTTACTAACATTGACGTTAGCTGAAAATTTACATATACTGAACCAATGCTTGAAGAATATATAAAACTTATTAAAAGATTGCGACGAGAGTGTCCTTGGGACAGAAAGCAAACTCTTTCATCATCGCGTGCTTACATTTTAGATGAAGCTTACGAATTAGAAGAAGCGATTTTAGAAAAAGATTATGATAAAATTACTGAAGAACTGGGTGACTTAATCTATACTACATTCTTCGTTGTGCGAATTTTAGAAGAAAAGAAAAAGACCACATTCAAAGTAATTGAGAACAAGACAATCAAGAAACTAATTTCAAGACACCCGCATATTTTCGGTAATGTCAAAGTCAAGAATGCTCAGGAAGTATTGACTAACTGGGAAAAGATAAAAAGAAAGAATGAAAAAATACCGATGCTCGAAAGAATTCCCAAATCATTACCTGCCTTAAAACGTGCTCAGATGATACAGGAACGGGTTGCCCGAGTTGGTTTTGATTGGGAAAATAAAGATGATGTTTACAATAAAATCATCGAAGAAATTAATGAATTAAAAGGTGCGTTTAAGAGTAACAAGAAAGCAAAAGTACAGGAAGAATTAGGTGATTTATTCTTCGCTTTAGTAAATTTAGCAAGACATTTAAAAATCGATGCGGAACTCGCATTACATCTTGGCAATAAAAAATTCATTGACCGCTTTACAAAACTTGAGCATCAATTCCATTCTCAAAATAAAAAACTAACTGACAGCACTTTAGCTGAAATGGATAAAGTCTGGGAAGAGGTTAAGAAGAAAAAACGTTAGGATTCGTAGGGCAAAATCGAGTTAGTCTTGTTGACTATTTCATATATTTAATTTCGAATCAAATACGAATGATTGAATGATTAGAAATTAGGGCATTAGTAATTCATTCAAAATTTTAAGTTCGTAATTCAGAATTTTACTGATTTTATCCGTGTCTCTGTGGTGCATTTTTATATTCCGATTCCTAAAACCCCTTCTTTAAATTCTTCTCAAATACCTTTTCGAACCTCTGTTAGAACTCGTGTTCTATGTCCGCTTAGACTTCCTGGTAAAATTCTAATCAGATTTTCACTTATATATTCTATTAGATAATTGTTTAGATAAACAATTATGAAACTTAAATCTGTTTATGAACCAAATCTCATAACTAATCCCTGATCCCAACCCCTGAACCCTTTAAACCTGCTCCATGGAAGGGATACTTTCCCTACGTTAAGAGAATTCTAAATTTATAATTTGAAATTTAGAATGTTAGAGGAAAAATTTGTTCGATTTTTCTTCTACCTGTAGATAGAATTTGTAGTATTCTGATGGGTCCCACCCATACGTAGAAAGAATCTTTTTCCCATTATCAGATAGTTCTATTTTACCACCTTTTATCACAGCAAACAGCACACCTTTTCGAACTGATTTGATTTCATCGAATTGTTTTACCTGATGAGTCATGATAAATATTTTGTTGCCTCTCATTTCAAACTCATACATATTGAATATCTTTTCAGGAATTTGATACTGAGTTTTAAGTTCGTCAAGAATTTTATTTATCATAGTTAATAAATTTAAGTTAAGATTGCCGCATCCGAAACGAACTCGCAATGACATTCTGTGTTATCTCGTGTTAATCTGGTGTTATCTTGTGGTTTCATTTTACTTTCTTTACCTTAGCAACAAAGAACCCTTCGGTATCATTATCTTGCGGATAAATTCTGATACAGTTCTTAATCTGTTCGTTAAATGCTTTTCTCCCCCATTCAAGTATTGCCGGGCGAGTTTTCAGATTAGGAATTGAAATCGATTCGCAGATTGCATCCGGATATTTCTTGAATAAATAATCTATTACCGCTTCATTCTCTTCAGGTGCAAAAGTGCAGGTAGAATAAACTAAGATACCACCAGGTTTAAGACACTTGAATGCAGAATTGATTAACCCATTCTGAAGTTTAGAAAGTCTTTTAATGGTCGATTCTTTCCAATTGGATAACACTTTGGGTGTATTACGTATTATACCTTCTAAAGAACAAGGTGTATCAAGTAAAATTTTATCAAAATATTCTGGTATAATATTTCCCAACCTCTGCCCGACTTGGATAGTGATGGCTGTATTTAATACACCCATCCGCTCGATATTATTAATTAAAGCTCCAATTCTTTTTCGAGAGATATCATTAGCGACAATAAGTCCGTTATTCTGCATTATCGCCGCAATTTGCGTTGTTTTAGAACCGGGCGCAGCAGTCATATCAAGTATTTTTTCATTAGGTTTTGGGTCCAATACTAATGCGGGTAACATTGATATCGCTTCCTGAATATAGATTGACCCTGTTTTATGTATAGTTCGTTCACCGATATTTACTCTACCTTTGACTCGAAATGCTAAATCATACCATGGAATCGGTTCTAATTCTATGTCAGCAACTAATGATAGGACTTCGTCTTTCTCTGCCTTAAGTGTATTGATTCTGAAACTCTGCTTTAGTGGAGTCTGTAATACTGCTAAAAAATTATCGAAGTCACGTATTATTCTACTGTATCTTTCAACAAATTTATCAGGAAAATTATTAGACATATTTATTTAAACTACAAGATTTCAATGAATTTCACTAGATCCCTTTTTATCTGTGTCCATCTGGGTCAATCGATGGTTTTGTTTAGTTAAAATAGAAAACCTTTTCAACACTTGAAGTTTATCGTTGTTACCAATTTTTGCTTCGCGGATTGCTTTTTCTAAGATAGAAATAGATTCGTCATAATCACTTCGATTAATCGGATACGGATAACCATCTTTTCCGCCATGAGCAAAACTATAACTGACCGGGTCATAAAAGCTTGGCTTCGCGCCATAGGTGACTTCGGAAATTAAAGCCAACGCCCGAATCGTCTGCGGACCAACACCATTTGTTGCTAAAAGCCCAGCAAAATTCATAGGCGGATTTTCGTAAGTTTTTAATAGTATCTTCTCAAAACGCGATGGGTTTATATCAGAAGCAAGCACCGGGTGTCGTTCCGGTAAAGCAAGTTCTTTGATCCTTTTAAACTCTTTTACTGATTCTTCTGGTTTGTTACGCGCGATAATTGCTGATGTTTCCCGGGCTAATTCGCTTTCTTTAGCAACCATATTTAAGACGGCTCCTTTATTATCACTGACGATTGCCTTATGAGGTTCTACTACAAAATCTTTTAAGTCCAAAGATAGCCAATGATAACGCCTTGCCCAGTGCGTCTGTGTATTCATCCCTTGCTGCACAACTGCCCATTTGCCATCTTTCGTACCAAAGAAACAATGGTGATAAATCTGATAACCATCCTGTAAAGCACACGAATCGACTTTTGCAGTCATTCGGCTCGCATAAATCATCGTATCCGGTATAAACGATAATCGCTCTCCCCATGCTCTAATTTCATCTGGTGTTTTTCGTGAGGTTCTTCCCTTTCCGCCCGCGATAAATAATTCAAAATCTTTTTCTAAATCTTTTAAACCTTCTTTTAATGCACCGCATAAAGTCGTGGTGAGACCGGATGAATGCCAGTCAAATCCCAAGACACAACCGAGACTCTGAAACCAGATCGGGTCAGACACTCTTCTTAAAAATTCTTCTGTTCCATATTCACCGATAATAATCTCTGAGATGGCACGAGATAACTTAGTCATTCGGGCAAAGAGCCATCTTGGCGCACTACCATAGTGCAAAGGGAGTTCGGCGATTCCGCTTCTCATTACAGGTATTGTAATCAATCTATTAGTTCGGTCAAGGAATTTGACCCTTGACATCAATCGATAAAATATTATACTCGAATCAGAAAGGCAATGGTGCATTATGGAAAAAATAATTGAAGAAATTAATGCAAAAACTGACTTGGCAAAGATTACGATTACTTCAATGCCTAATGTTCCTGGTGCTGCTTCCGAACTATTTTCTCTTTTAGGAGAAGCTGGTTTCAATATAGAAACAATCAGTCAGTTCTCATGTGCGAAAAACTTCTGTGATATTTCTTTTACAATACGTGAAAAAGAAACCGATGAGGTAGTCGAATATTTGAGATCGAATGTCATCTTCAGTGATAAAGAACTAAAATCCTCAATAAGGGCTTCTGATATTCTTATTGATAAAAACATTGCTCTTATCACAATTCTTGGTAAAAGAATCGCAACTACTCCGGGGTTTGCCGGAAAAATATTTTCTACGGTGGCAAAGTTAGGCGTCAACATCGAGACGATTAGTGCCAGTTTAATGATGATAACATTCTTAGTTCCTAAACACCGGGCTGACGAAATTGTGAACACTATCAAACAAGAAGTCGAATGATTGTACTTTGCGAAATTCAGTAATTGATGAATAAAAAATTTAAAGCAGCGCTAATCGGTTTTGCTTATTTAGCTCCCGCACTAATTATTTTGTTATCGTTTAGAATAATTCCGATTCTTTTATCAGTTCGTATAAGTCTTTACGATTGGGGCATGGCGGGTGCGACAAAATTTGTCGGATTTGCTAATTATCTGCAAGTTTTATCCGACCCAATTTTCTGGAGTTCTTTACTTAATACTTTCTGGTATGCGTTATTTACTGTTCCAGCTATGCTTTTTCTATCGTTAACAATTGCTGTTTTGTTAAACCAGAAAATCAAGGGTTTAGGTTTTTACCGTACTCTTTATTACCTGCCAGTTGTGACATCGATCGTAGCGGTATCGATTGTCTGGAAGTGGTTATTCAATCCTGAACGCGGTCTGCTAAACTATCTGCTATCATTAATCAATGTTTCTTCAATCCAATGGCTGGAAGATCCAAGAGGTTTATTCACTCTAATATTTGAGCCGATGGGAATCCATTTACCCTCAGGACTTGCCGGACCTTCAATCGCATTATGTTCCTTAATTGTGATGTCGATCTGGAAAGGATTAGGATATAATATTGTGATATTCTTAGCTGGTTTACAAAACATTCCTAATCAATACTACGAAGCCGCAAAGATTGATGGTGCTGGATCATTCCGCCTTTTTCGTAATGTTACCTGGCCGTTATTGACACCGACAACATTTTACATTCTTATTATGAGTACAATCGTTGCGTTTGAAGCATTTGCTCAAGTATGGATTATGACCGGTCCGCCACCGGGAGGCCCATTAGGAACAACGAAAGTTGTAATGTATTATTTTTATGAACAATCTTTTGAATTATGGCGTATGGGTTATGGTGCTGCGATCGCCTTTATCGCATTTTTGATAATATTAGGACTAACAATTTTCCAGCGTCAAGTTTTAGAAAAACGAGTTCATTATGCGTAGCGCCCGATTTCGACTCACCCCTGTTCACATAATTCTACTCATCTGTGGTATTGGAATGTTTCTGCCATTTTACTGGATGCTCACAACTGCTTTGAAAACTCCGCTTGAAGCATTAAAATTTCCACCGACCTTTTTCCCAGATACCCTAAAATTCTCAAATTTTATTGAGATATTTCGCGAAGTGGCATTACTTCGTTATTTTATAAACACTATTTTTATTGCGATTGCTGCGCTTGTCGGGGTACTCTTTACCAGCATTTTAGCTGCCTACGCATTTGCGAAATTTGAATTCTGGGGACGTGACGTTGTCTTCATTCTATTTTTAGCTTTAATGATGATTCCTTTACCGGTTTATCTTGTACCATCATACATGATATTATTCCGCCTGGGCTGGATTGATACCTATTTAGCCCTTATTATTCCATGGACGGTAAATATTTTTTCGATATTCTTATTACGCCAGCATATTAAGACTCTACCTCAAGATTTATTTGATGCAGCTAAAATTGATGGATGTGGTTCATTCCGCACTTTATGGCAGGTTGTTGTTCCATTATCAAAACCAATGATTGTTACGATTGCGATATTTGATGTTATCGCTAGTTGGAATTCATTCTTCTGGCCATTGATTGTTACTCACTCCGACTCAATTAGACCATTGCAAGTTGGCTTAGCATATTTCTCTCGTGAGTTTTCAACTAATTACCCCTTGCTAATGGCCGCTTCAACCTTAGCAATCTTTCCTTTAATAGTTTTATTCTTCTTTGCCCAAAAGCAAATTATTCAATCTTATGCCCGAACTGGGTTAAAAGAGTAAAAAAACTCAGAATTTTAATAAAATTATCCAATAATTAAGAATTCACTTTTGCAAGAAGATCGGATACATTATCGACTCGAATCGCGCCCAATTGCTTAATTTTCTCATCCATTGGTGATTTAATACCATTATATACGTAAACTAGTTTGTCAAGTTCTTTTGCATGTTCTGCCGTGTTAACGGTGCCCTCACTATCACCAGATTCGATTACTAATATGAAATCAGAAAGAGTGGCAGTTAGACGATTTCGGGATAGTGCATTTCCGACTGACCATTCACTTAATGGGAAAAACTCGGATAAAATTGTTGACCGATTGAGAAATTCTTCTGATATTTCAGACAGTTCTTCGTGGATAGTAAATTTCAAAATACCAGTGGGTAATATCGCAACGGTCTTTCCTTGATTGGTGACTGCTCCAAAATGAGCGGCGGTGTCAACTCCTTTAGCGTAGCCACTGATAATACTGTATCCGGCTTTAGAAAGTCCTGTGGCAAATTCAGTTGCTTTCTCCTTACTAAATTGTGACGCGTCTCGAGTTCCGATAATTCCAACCGTCTTATCTTTGGGTAACTCTTTCCAAAGGTATATTATTGGAGGTGGATTGGTTAACTTGTGCAATTTCTCCGGGTACCGCTGTTCCGTAATGGTTATCACATTTATATTCTTGTTTCGTAATTGTTCTAATATCAGATCGATGTCATTTATTTTTTGCTTGGCATGAATAATCCGCTCAATTATTTTCTGACCCAATTTCGGAATGGTAGCTAACTCCTTTAGATCGGCTTCAAAAACTAATTTGGGGTCTTGGAACCTATCTAAAAGATTTTTATAGGTAACTGGTCCGATTCCATCAATGCTTTGTAGTAAAAGCCAAAAACGTATATCGGACATTTTTTAGGGAATGGCTACTCTTAAAAAAAACTTTAGCTTTAGAACTTGTCTTTAATTGCTTTAAGATAGGCGAGTTCAGCTTTTGCTTGTTCCGCTGTCTCACCAGGAGGTAAATCTTTTACTGCCTTATTATAAATTCTATCGGCATTGACTAAATCATTTAATTGTTTGTAACAACGTCCTGAGGAAATCAATGCTTCGGCAGCAATTGCCGATTTTTTATATTTATCATAAACTTGTTCATAGATTTGAGCACTTTTTTTAAAGTTCTGCTGCTCTTCAAAACAATTTCCTATTGCAAATAATGTTGCAGGTCCCAGTACTGGATCACCCTTTAGTTTTCCATACGCGCGTTCAAATTCTTTTCTTGCTTTTTCATATTCTTGTCTTTGAAAGTTAATATTGCCAAGGTAAAAGTGTGCTTTTGCACTCAAGTAATTACCACCGAACCTTCTTGTGAAGTCGGTAAAACGTTCTTCTGCTTGATCAAGATTAGCTGGATTTGAACTTGCCATTGAGTATATTCCTAATGCCTCAGTAAATCTTAATTGAACTTCCGGGTTTTCTTTGCCTTTGTTAGCAAAGACAATTGGTACTATTATAATTACAGCGACAATTGCGCCGACACCAATAAAAAATTTTTGGCGTTGATGATAATATAAAGATACTATTTTAGTTATATACTGTTGAAGTTTATCTTCACGTACTTCACGCATTTTATTCCTTTCTTATTTTAATAAGACTATTAACTAATTCTTTATGCAAATAACAGATATTGTTGTCACATACCCCTGGTGAGATTCGAACTCACGGCCTACGGTTTAGGAAACCGTCACTCTATCCAACTGAGCTACAGGGGCCAAATATTTATTTAATTATAAACAATAAACGTCTTATGTCAATGTTTATCAAGTTATCAAGAATCGGGCATCGATAGCAAATGCACCCAGACCTTCTTCATATACAACAAAGGGATTGATATCAATTTCTGTAAAGATAGGAAAATCTACCGCTAACTGCGAAAGTCGTAATAACGATTCTTCAACCGTTTTAATATCCGATGGGCCTTTGCCACGGAACCCTTGGAGAATTTTATACCCTTTAATATCTTGAATCATATGTAATGCAGTAAGTTCTCTTATCGGGCAGATTCGAAAACTTACGTCTTTTAAGACTTCCACATAGATACCACCCAACCCGAACATAATCAGAGATCCAAATTGCGGGTCTTTCTTAATACCCATTATCGTTTCAATACCTTTTCCAGCCATCTTTTGAACCAAAAATCCCTCAATTTGTGCATCGGGTTTAAGTCGCTTGATACTATTTTTTATTTCGTTGAACTTGGCGAGTAATTCTTCGTCATTATTAATATCAATAGCAACACCGCCAATATCCGTCTTATGTAAAATTTGAGATGAGACAACCTTCACTACAACTGGGTATCCAATTTCCTTTGCTTTTGCCAAAAGCTCTTTATCAGTTCTAATTAAACCGTATGGCAAAACAGGTACTCGATAGGCGGAAAGAATTTTATATCCCTCTGGTTCTAATATTGCTACTGGAGTTCGTGATTTGGCGTTCTTGATAATTTCTTCAACTTGTTTGCGATCGACATCATCAAAAACTTTTATTTCAGTCCTGGGACGATGAATCCAATCATTAAAATTACACATGTTAGCAATCGCTTTAGTCGCAGCTTCGGGAAATGGATAGTATGGAATCTTTGCTTTCCATAATGCCCGAATTACTTCTTTGGTGTTTTCTAACGATAAGAGACATCCCATCACTGGTTTTGTATAATTGGGTGTAACCTGGCTAATTACCTCAGCAACGGTTTTTGTTTCCGCCATTAATGTTGGAGTCCAAATGGCAATTACACCGTCAACATTCTCATCTTCTAAAATAACTTTTAAAGCTTCCGAATACCGTTTTTCATCGGAATCTCCTAAAACATCAACCGGGTTGTTCATATTTGCTGATGACGGTAAGAATTTTTTCATGTTTTCATTGGTTGTATCAGTAAGTTTTACCAATTTTAAGTCATTTCTAATAACTGAGTCAGTTGCCATTATTCCTAAACCGCCCGCATTGGTAATAATTGCAATATTTTTGGATTTTGGGAGAGGTTGACCTGAAAATGCTTTAGCGTAATCAAATAGCTCGCTGACCGTGTCAACTCTTATAATACCACACTGGTGTAAAAATACATTGTATGCCTCATCTGAACCAGCTAAAGCACCGGTATGAGATGAGGCGGCTTTAGCACCTTCAGATGTCCTTCCTGATTTTATTGCTAAGATAGGTTTACCGATTTCGCCAGTTACTTCTCGTGAAATTTTTAAAAACTGCTTTGGTTCAACTAAATCTTCAAGATAAAGAATGATCACTTTGGTCTGTTCATCGTCTCTTAAGTATTCCAAAAGGTCATTTTCATTTATATCTGCTTTATTTCCGATTGAAACGAATTTGGACAGTCCGATACCTTCAGCCTGTGCGTATTCCAAAGCAGTAACTCCGACTGCACCGCTTTGAGTGACAAAAGCGATATTGCCATCTTGAGGTACAGCCTTGCCAAATGTTGCAACCAGACGGACCCGATGGTCAGAATTAATAATTCCAAAACAGTTCGGACCGATCAGTGCTACATTATGTTTCTGGGCGATTTCTTTTACCCGACGTTCTAATTTGGCTCCGCTCTCCCCGATTTCTTTAAAACCGGCAGTGAGTATAACCGCACCTTTGACATTTTTCTGCCCGCATTCTTCAATAACTTCTGGAACCGTTGGTGCCGGAACAATAATTAATGCCAAATCAACTTCGTCTGGTATATGTAGAACCGACGGATAAGCTTTTACACCTAATACACTGCGCACAGTCGGATTAACCGGATAAACAATACCGGTATATCCATTCATCAAGATATTGGCAAAAGATGCTTGACCAACACTACCGGGTCGTGTTGATGCACCAATCACAGCAATTGAGCGCGGCCAAAATATAAATTTTAAATTAGTTTTCATTCGTTGAACATTATCGTCAATGTATAAATACCATCTTCCCATTTAGTTTTGACGGGAAAGCCCATTTTGTGGGTCAAGCGATAAGCACCAACATTAGTATCTAATACATAGCCGATAAATCCTTTTATACCTTTCATCTTTGCAATCTTAATCAGATTAGAGAAAATCGCGGTTCCGATACCTTTATTTTGCCATTCGTCGGCACAAACAAACGCAAATTCGGCTAAACCGGTTGCTTTATCTAAACCATATCCTGCCATTCCAATTATTTTTTCTTCGCCCGCCTGTTTTAGAACTGCAACCATCATCATTTCATTTTCATAATCAACATTAACAAACTTAGATAATTTTTCGTGTGGCATTGCATTAATATAAGAAAAGAAACGATAATAGACCGTCTCTTTTGAGAAGCAGTAGAATAAGTCACGTATTAATGGTTCGTCAGTCGGTCTCACCGGTCGCATAAAAAATTTCAGACCATCTTTAGTTTCTCCTTCAGTTTCAAATTCTTCAGGATAGCGTGCTTGGATGAGCGGAACTTCGGGTTGGTCTTGATAGATATATTTACGCTCCTTTGCTTTTTTCATTAGCTCAGCACGGAATTTGGGATGAGCAATAGAAATTAGGGATAATGCTCTTTCTCGGATTGACTTGCCATGAAGGTTTGCAACACCCCATTCGGTAACTACATAATGTATGTCACCACGCGTGGTTACAACACCCGCACCTTCAGATAATGACGGCACAATTCTTGACTTCGTTTCATCGGCCCGAACCGATGGTACAATAATAATTGGTTTACCGCCTTTGGAGCGGGCTGAACCTCTCACAAAATCTAATTGTCCACCAATCCCGGAATAGAATAAATACCCAATCGAATCCGCACAGACCTGACCGGTTAAATCAATCTCAATTGCCGAATTGATTGAAACCATCTTTTCATTTTGAGCAATTACAAACGGGTCATTAGTATAGTTAACCGGGTGAAATTCAAAGAACGGATTATTATCAAGATACTCGTATAATTTCTTAGTACCCATCGCAAACGATGCGATACACTTGCCATTGTGAATTGTCTTTTTACGATTCGTGATTATACCTTTTTCGATTAAATCAATCAGGCTATCGGAAAAGACTTCGGTATGAACACCAATATCTTTTTTACCTTCAAGAAATTCTAATATCGCATTAGGTACACCACCATAACCAACTTGAATGGTTGAACCGTCTTCAATTAAGTCAACAACATTCTTGGCGATGCGCTTAACGATTTCGGGCTGAGCTTTAACCATATATTCTAAAATCGGCTGTTCGGTATAAACCAGATAGTCAATATCATTAATATGAATAAAAGAATCGCCTAATGTTCTCGGCATATTAGGATTAATCTCAGCAATTACAATCTTTGCGGATTCGGTAGCGGGTTTGGTTATATCAACCGAAATGCCATAACTACAATAACCATGCTCATCCGGTGGTGAGACCGTAATCAATGCAACATCAATTGGCAACCGACCAGAACGGAAAAGCTCAGGAATTTCTGACAAAAAGATTGGCGTATAATCGGCTCCGCCTTGCTGTACTCTTTCTCGCAAATCCTTGCCAATAAAGAAAGTATTAGAGCGGAATTTTCCGGCTAATGCTTCTTGAGCATATTCAACAATACCCAAGTTAAGGATTTGAGTAATTTCAACATCTTCCGCTGGTACCGAAGTTAGTGCTTTGACTAATGATTGTGGTGACCCGCAAGCTGAACCGATAAAAACCCGATATCCGGATTTTATTGCTTTAACTGCAACTTCCGGCTGAACTAATTTGCTTTTCCAGTCTTTCATTTAAAAACCTTTACTAAATTCAATCTTATGAAACATTTTGATTAATTTATTAGTATAAATCACCGAAGGCCATTTGTCAATGAAAGCAGATTTTCATCAAAAGCGGAATGCTTCTGTTCGGGGAAAAGGAACTGAACTGATATTAATAAGATTAAAATCGAGCTGAGTAATTTTAAATTACATTGAATTTTTCTACCCTTGTTTGAATTCACGAACCGCATGATATGAAATCATAATTAAGTATTTGTATACATATAAATTAGACCAAATAAAATCATATTTACTTTCAATTGACAAATTATTATTTTCAATGTATTCTGATTCTGATACAGGATACGAGATGTATGTTAAGATTAGAATATATAAAAAAATTACATAAGAAATTATGCAACTCAACTTTGAAGTTAGATTAAAATACGGAGTAATTTTTGTAAATAAAGATGTCTTTATTCGGTAAGAAAAAACCAACTATCGACCTTGAAGCATGGTATAATAAAGGTGTTATGTTAGGAAACATCGGAAAGTATTTGGATGCGATTAACTGTTTTGATGAAGTATTAGCGATTGACCCTGGATTTATTGGTGCCTGGTATAATAAAGGAATTGCGATAAATGGTCTGGGTAGATATCTTGAAGCAACTGGATGTTTTGACGAAGCATTACTAATCGACCCACATTTTGCCGATGCCTGGTGTGGAAAAGGGATCGCCTTAAGCAATCTTGGTCGCTATGATGAAGCAATGACATGTTATGATGAAGCTTTGCAGATGAATTCAAGACTTGCTGAGGCATGGTGCGGCAAAGGAGTTGCACTTCATAAACTCGATCGCTATCAGGAATCGATTAGGTACTATGACGAAGCAATAAACATAAAACCTAACTATGCAATGGCTTTGTATAATAAAGGAGTTGCTTTGAGCCGACTTGGACGTTACAAGGATGCGGTCCCATTCTTTAATGAATCGTTAATAACAGATTCTGAGTATGTTGATGCTTGGTACAATAAAGGAGTTGCCTTAGGTTATTTAGGTAAACATCAAGAGGCAATTATTTGTTTTGATGAAGTGTTAAGTAGAAAATCCGACCATGCCGATGCTTGGTATAACAAAGGAGTTGCATGGGATAATATAATGCAATATCAGAAGGCAGTCGAAAGTTATAATACAGCAATACACATAAATCCCAGACATGCTGAGGCATGGTGCAATAAAGGAACCGCACTATACCATCTTAATCGTAACAAACCGGAAATTACGGTCTCGGATAGCGATAATATGTCTATCTATGGTCAAATATTAGATTGCTATGATGAAGCGATAACACTAAAACCTGGAAATATCGAAGCACTCATTGGTAAAGGGATTGTCTTTGATTTTCTTGGTAAATATCAAGAAGCAATAAAGTGTTATGACGACGCTTTAAAATTAGATATGCTTAATCCTGAGGCATGGTATAATAAAGGGGCGACGTTAAATTCGATTGATAATACTAAGAATGCGATAAATCATTTTAACGAAGCGATAAGGATAAAACCTCAATATGCCGAAGCCTGGAATGGCAAAGGAAGAGCTTTTGAGAAACTGAATCAGCAACAAGAAGCAATTTCCTGTTACGAGCGGGCACTGGGAATAAATCCCAGATTTGCTGAAGGCTGGTTTAGTAAAGCATACCTTCTAACGCAATTAAAGAAATATCAAGAAGCATTAAAATGTGTTGAAGAAGCAATTACATTAAATTTAAATTACGTTCAAGCTTACAAGCTAAAAACGTTGATACTTGAAAAATTAGAAACAAAAAATTTAGTGAAGTAAATAACTTTGTATTAGCTGCTGATGTTATCAGTGGTTGTCTGTGGCATAATTAAAAAATTTATAATTAGTTAAGGGTACAAACCCTAAAACGAATTTGCTTTCGCTTATAGGGCAGTGCGGATTCGTATAAAAAGGTTTGATCCGTAGTATTCTTTAATTCCGTTTCTTCTCAGCGCGTCGGTGGTTCATTTTTTTTAATTTGACTACTAAAATCCTTGCTTTTTATCCAGCTCCAATATCTATTCGAACTACTGTTGCACCCTGTGTTGCACCTCTTTTTAAACTTCCTGATATTATTTCAATTAGATTTTCCAATATATCATCTATTAGATAGCTGTTAGATAAACTATTAAGAACTGAATTTTAAATCTATTTATAATCATAATTTTATCTTTATCACCCAATCCTAAGCCCCAAAATCCTTTAAAACCCACTCCATGAAGCGGACACCTCCTCTATGTTGTAGTTAAATTGACGATTAGATATAAAATTCAATAAGTTATATTAAAATAATGCTCTATTTTTATTCTTCCTATAGATGGATTTTTGGCGTGAAAAATTTTAATACTAATTCGGTAAGAATTTAGTCAATCCATCATAAAAGCAAGTCAAATACCTCGCCCACAACATAACCTGACTTCTTAATAAAAAAGTTGAGAAGCACTCCCCTAACTTTCTGAACTTACTTAAAACTTAAATGTTATGTTGATTTTACTTTAAGAAGACAAACAGTGAGTAATAAATTAAATGGGTTCTAAGATTAGCAACTTATCGTCTTTTTCAACCGTTTGACCCACTTTAACAAATATTTCTCTAACAATAGCTTTAACAGGACTTTTAATCTCGTTCTGCATCTTCATCGCTTCTAATATTAAAAGCTGACTATCTTTTACCATTTCCTGCCCTATTTTTAGATGCATTGAAATTACTAAGCCCGACATTGGTGAAGTTACTATGACCTTTTGATGAACTCCGACCGTATGTTCAACTTCTGCTTTGCTGTGTAAAATTGATGCAATAAATGGTGCTCTGAAAACACTAACCTTATAATCATCTTTACCTTTAGTTAATCGAATATCGTATTTTTTACCGTCAATTATAATTCCAGCAAGCTGACTAAACTTATCAAATTGAGGTGTAATATCAACATACTCGCCATCTAAAGTTGCCTGGTACTTACCATGGGACTCGATAATATCTATATCGATTGTTTTATTGCCAACATTGATCTTCATTGCAGGCTCTCCCTTCTTGCCGCTGATTTCCATCCCGATGTGAATTGCGTAGTACCCGATACCGTAATATTTATTCCCTGTGCCAAATTTTTATGGGCAAGATATTGATGCAAAGCGACTGCTATTGCAGAAACTTGCTCCTCTTCTTCAGTGCTAACCGTTACATCCTCAGTTTTCTTTGTTTCTAATTGTTCAGCTTCGGCTTCGCCTTTTAAGAACTTAACCGCAACCTGCGGAAACAATGTATAGGTTACTAAATCTTCCTCTTTCGAACCTTTTCTTAAAATGTCCAACTTCTCTGCTTCTTTTTGCTTCTCCCCTAATTCTGGTTTGAGTAAATCTGCTGGCCTAACTGTTATCGGTTTTTCATCGCCAATAATTTTCTTGAGTAAATCTTTATTAATCGGAGCGGGTGGCCTACCATAATAACCCAGGCAGTAATCTTTTACTTCTTTTGAAACCCGTGCATATCTTTCCCCAGCTAACACGTTCATTACTGCCTGAATTCCGACAATTTGACTGGTTGGCGTAACTAATGGTGGGTACCCTAAATCTTCTCTTACCCTTGGTGTTTCTTCTAATACTTCTTGATATTTGTCTAAAGCGTTCTGCTCTTTCAGTTGCGAATGGAGGTTAGATAACATACCGCCCGGTGTCTGGTGGATTGCAACTGTCGCATCCGTCATTTCCGCGATTGGACTGATAAATTTGCGATATTTATTTTTTAATTCTAAGAAATAATAACCTACTTCAATCAATTTGTGTAAATCGATACCTGTGTCACGCGGGCTGTCTTTGAGACTGACCACCATATTCTCGGTGGCTGGTTGAGAACTGCCTCCGGCAAAAAGAGAAACTGCGGTATCGATAATATCAACCCCAGCATCCACTGCTGAGAAATAACTGATTGGACCCATGCCACTGGTACAATGGGTATGCAAATCAACCGGGATTTTTAATTTCTTCTTGAGTGCTTTAACCAAATCATACGAAGCCTGGGGCGAAATTAAACCTGCCATATCCTTAATACAACAGTAATCACATCCCATTTCTTCCAACTGAGACGCGAACTCGACAAATTTAGGAATGGTATGGACCGGGCTGGTGGTATATGAGATTGTTCCCTGTACTTGTGCACCGACATCTTTTGCAGTCTTAATCGCCTTTTCCATATTCCTAATATCATTTAGAGCATCAAATACCCGGAAAATATCAACGCCGTGCTTCTTCGCGAGTTTGACAAATTTATCAACAACATCATCCGGATAATGACGATAACCGACAAGGTTCTGCCCCCGTAAAAGCATTAAAAGTTTTGTGTTTGGTAAATATTCTCTTAATAAACTTAAACGTTGCCAAGGGTCTTCGTTAAGGTAACGGATACAGACATCAAAAGTAGCGCCGCCCCATACTTCCATCGCGAAAAAGCCGATCTTATCCATCTCACCACAGACGGGCAGCATATCGGCAGTCCGCATTCGAGTTGCCATCAAAGATTGATGAGCGTCACGAAAAGTAGTATCAACAATTTTAACTGGATCCACTGTCTCTAAGGTATTTGTCATGCTGAATTTATTTCAGCATCTCTTTTATCTAATCTATATAATTTTTTCATATTGAGACCCTGCATCAAGCTCAGGGTGACATAGTGGAATAAGTTATGTGATTGATTCGACTAAAAACATAATTTGACCATACTCAACCGTATCGCCATCTTTAATCAAAACATCATGTATCTTATATTTTTTTTCCGCTTCGATTTCATTCATTAGTTTCATCGCTTCGATGATGCATAAAGTCGCACCTGCCTCGATAATATCACCTTTACTCACAAATGCTGGTGAATCAGGACGGGAACGACCATAATATGTTCCGACCATCGGTGATTTTATCTCGATAAGATTTTTCGTTGTCGGCACGGATGCAGGCTTGACGTCTACAGTTGAATTAGATTGCCATTGTCCGGAATTTTGAGTGACAACCGGTTGAACTACTTCATGAGTAATTTGTGGTTTTGTTTCGGTTATTCCAGCCGGGTTACCGAACTGACGCCGAATTTTGATTTTATGGTCTCCAAAATCCCATTCTAATTCAGCAAGATTATGCTTGGCCGTTAAATCTAAAAGTTCTCGGATAAGACCTAAACCTTCCTTGGCTTCTTGTTTCATAACATTCTCCTCATCTATATGTTCTGGAGTACATTGTTCCGGATTTTCCCGTATCTCAAAAAATTTTAATGCTTGTTCCGGGAACAATGCATATGTGATAAAATCTTCTTCTTTTTTAACAAATTTCTTATCAAGCTCCGCCGTGACTTGCGGTAGGATTGGTTTTAATAAATCAGCTGGTCTGACTGTAATTGGTCGTTCACTGCCTAAAATCTTACGACGAATCGTGTCCTTGATCGGCACCGGTGAACGACCGTACAGTCCTCTTGCGTATTCTTTTATCTCATTAGGAATAATTTTATAACGCTCACCGGAAAGTACATTAAATACTGCCTGAACACCGACCATCTGACTGGTTGGCGTAACTAACGGTGGATAACCTAAATCTTTTCTGACTTTAGGAACTTCTTCTAAAACTTCTTTTAAACGGTCTGAAGCGTTCTGTTCTTTTAGCTGTGCGACGAGATTTGATGCCATACCACCCGGGATTTGATGAATAATGACCATTTCGTCAATCAGTTTATCATAAGTGATATGACGCTCTTTTTTGATACTTTCGAAATGAGCCGATACTTCTTCTATTATATCTTTATTGAGCTCCGGGTCATAAACAGTATTAGCAAGCATGGCAATGACGGATTCGATTGCGGGTTGTGAGGTGCCAAATGCTAACGGTGCCTGAGCGGTATCGATAATATCAACTCCTGCCTCGATCGCTTTCATATAACTTGCAATCGCCATACCGCTGGAGGAATGGGTATGGAGTTGCACTGGAAGTTTAACCTCTTCTTTTAGTTGTTTAATTAGCTCGTACGCAACTTCTGGCGCGATAATTCCTGCCATATCCTTAATACAGATACTGTCGATGCCTAAATCAAGTTCTTGTTTAGCTACTTCTAAATAATACTCAACTGTATGGACAGGACTGATTGTATAGCAAAGTGTGCCCTGGGCATGTTTATTATACTTTTTAACAAATCTTATGGCTGCTTCAATATTTCGAACATCATTTAAGGCGTCGAAGATGCGGAAAATATCCATGCCACGTGCTGCGGTTCTCTCGACAAATGCTTCAAGCAAGTCATCAGGATAGTTATGATAACCGACAATATTTTGACCACGTAAAAGCATCTGGAGTTTTGTTTTTTTAATTTCTTTGCGGATTGCGGATAAACGTTCCCATGGATCTTCATTTAAAAAGCGCATCGCTACGTCAAAAGTTGCGCCACCCCACATCTCCAAAGACCAATATCCAACCGAATCCAGCTTGGATAAAATCGGTGTCATCTCACTTGTCTTCATTCGGGTCGCCCATAACGACTGGTGACCATCACGAAGCGTTGTATCAGTTATTTTAACTGGTCTTGCTTTTAATACCATAATATTCTTTAAATTTATTTATAATCTCTTCCATTTTTACAGCTCGTGAACCTTTAATAAGTATTTTATCGCCAATCTTAATAATGTCAATCAATTTGTTAGCTGCTTCTTGTGGGTTCGGATATTGTAAAATAAGATCTAGTTTATTAATTTTTTTTGCCTCTTCTGCAATAAATGTTGCTTGTTCGCCAACTGTAATTAGAATATTTATTCCATCTGGTATCTTTCTGCCAATATTTTTGTGTAATTCCGGACTTTTTTTACCCAATTCTAACATATCACCAAGGATAGCTATCTTTCTTCCCTTGCATGTGAATCCTGAAAATGTCACTAACGATGCCATCATTGATTGTGGATTAGCATTATAGGCGTCATTTATTATATCAATACCGTTGATATTTAGCTGTTCCATTCGCATTGTCGTTAATCTGAATGTTTCGAGAGAATTAATAATGTCTTTAAAATCAAAATCTAATACTCTTGCAATAGTTATTGCAGCTAACGCATTATAAATGTTATAAACACCTGGTATATTTAATGTAACATGATATTTACCGCATAATCGAAATTCAGTACCGAGCTCGTTTTTATTGGTTATATTATCCGCATAGATATTATTCTTTTTATTAAACCCAAAGGTTACTTTTTCTTTATATCTAAATTTGTTTCCGATCTGCATGACCATCGGATCGTCTGCATTTAATATCGCTGTCCCATATAATGCAATCGCTTCTAATAGTTCTGATTTTTCCTTAGCGACACCATCTCTTGATTGTAGAAATTCCAAATGAGTATCACCAACATTTGTAATGACTCCGACTTGAGGTTGAGCTATGTCACATAGTCGTTTTGTCCCACCCAGTTCATTCATCTCCATTTCTAAAATCAGAGTTCGCGTATCTTGAATCAATTGTAGAATAGTTAAAGGAACACCTATATCATTATTATAACTATTTGGTGCCTTGACAACCTTCACTTTTCTTTTAAGAATTTCTGCAACCATTTCTTTTGTTGTTGTTTTACCATTACTGCCGGTTATCGCAATAACGGTTGGCGAAAATTTCTTGCGGTAGTATTGTGCGATGTCACCTAATGCCGTGGTTGTATTATTGACCTGTATCAAATTAACATTTGGGTACTCTGTAACAACTTGCTGGCTGATTATGGTCTCAGCTCCTTTTTTAATCGCATCTTCAATGAATTTGTACCCATCTAGTGTTTTACCTCTTATTGCAATGAATAAATCACCATGCTTAACTATTCTTGAATCAATCGTTATATTTTTTACTAAAGAATTTTTATCACCCTTGAATAAAGTTCCTTTTGCTGCGTTCAATATCTCATTAATTGTTAACAATTCCATAGTTAATAAATTAACATTGCATCGCCAAAACTATAAAATCTAAATTTATTCTTTATCGCATAATCGTAAGCATTGTATATATACTCCTTGGATGCAAAAGCACAAACCAACATTAATAATGTTGATTTTGGTACATGGAAATTAGTAATCATCGCATCGATAATCTTAAACTCATAACCTGGATATATGTATAAATCGGTTGTCCCTTTGTTCGCTTTAACTTGCCAGACATGGTTATTAAGTACCGCCTGAGATTCCAATGCCCGAACTACGGTTGTTCCACCTGCGATTATTCTTCGGTTGCTTAATTTAGCTTTATTAACTGCTTGCGCAATATTTTCATGAATTTCAAAGGCTTCGTAATACATTTTATGATTTTCGACAATTTCTTCTTTAACCGGTCGAAACGTTCCGAGTCCAACATGAAGTGTCAACTTTTTTATCTCAATCCCCTTTGATTCTATTTCGCTAAGCAGTTCTGAAGTGAAATGTAGCCCTGCGGTCGGCGCCGCAATTGCACCTTCATTTTTTGCAAATACGGTCTGGTATCGATCAATATCAGCTACTTTCGATTTAATATATGAAGGTAAGGCTATTTTACCTTGTTCTTCTAAGAGATTATGAACATCCTTGCCTTCAAACTTAACAATTTTTATGCCCGAATCCCTTCGTTCTACTATTTGTGCTTGTGCGCCTTGAAACCTGACTACGACGCCGGGTTTAAATTTTTTAGCTGGTCTGGCGAGTGCTTCCCAAAGATTAGTATCGATCTCTTTTAAAAGTAGTAACTCAACCGGTTTAGCGTTATTATTTATACTTCCGAAAATTCTTGCCGGGATTACTTTAGTATCATTGAGGAGTAACAAATCACTGGGTTGAAAATAACGAAGGATATCTTTAAAAATACCTTCTTTTAGTTCACCGGTTTTCCGATTAAGTGTGATTAGACGTGATTCATCTCTTTTTTCCGACGGAAATTGGGCAATTAGTTCTTTTGGTAAATTGTAATCAAATTCATATACACGCATGTAAACTGAATATAAGCCTAATAGAAAAAAACATTGCCGTCAAGTGAGAAATGCATTATTACTCTATTCTTCCCGTAACATCATCTGCAACCAAAATGAGGCTTGACATAATATAAGGTGACTATTACACTTAAAGTTCATAAAATATAGATTATTGTTTAGGAGTACATATGGAGAAAATTATAGAAGAAATTGGCATTAAAACTGATTTAGCAAAAGTTATTATTACCTCGATAGAAAATATTCATGGGAGACTTGCCACGATTTTTACATATTTAGGTGACACTGGAATAAATATTTTTGCAATTATGGGATTTTCAACTAGCAAAAAACATGCCGATATCGCGTTTATGATAAAGAATACAGATGCTGATAAAGTAGTTGAGCTGATATCAGCAAAAATAAAAGAAATCAAAGGTTCGAGCGTGCTCATTGACCGAGAAATTGCTTTTTTTTCATTGTACGGACGGAAACTTGCCATAACGTCAGGTTTGGCAGGTAAAATTTTCGCAAGTGTTGCTGAATTAGGCATTAGTATCGAAGATGTAACCACTTGTTTAAATGCATTCAGTTTTACAGTCCCCAAACAAAATGCGAAAGAAGTTCAAAATAAACTAACGCATGACTTTTTAAGATAGTTGAAGATTTAATAAAAACTAGCAACACAACAAAATAAAGTAAAATTTTATTTATATACAATTTTCTTATAACTTACATCAATGTTTCGAGAATTTCCGGCGTAAGGTCAGAGAATTTCAAAAGCCATTGCTTTCTTTCATTCTTCAAAATCTGGACTAGTTGATTGTATTCCTCTTTGGTGTAGTAATTATGAGGATTAAAAATGCTAAGATTGACATTAGGTATCTCTACTGGTACAAAATAATGCCAATCTTGGTCCACCGCCCATTTAATCGTTCCCTTAGCAATCTGTTTGATAATTTCAACTGAATCTCGAACTGTTATTTTTTCACCAACTTCACCACCAATACGTCCGGTGTTCATCACATACACTTCCATATCAGGGTGCTTTTTTAAAATTTCATAAAACCGATTGCCTTCTTGTGCTTCCGGACCAATAATAAATGGATTAGTTCCAACCACACGCTTTGATTTCCCAGCCTGGGTAGGATCGCCAGCCGATGTTTCAACCGATTCACCTAACATAAAAAATGCTGCGCCTTGTTCTTGGGTCAATTTTACAACCGGCGGAATTATGTCGTTGCGCCGATAAATAAATATCATAATATTTGCATAAGGCAAGTCAATATTATCATCTGAATAATCCATTTCGCGACGCAGCACCACCGCACGTCCGTTCGAGGTTAACATATAGTTTTGAAAGTCAACCGTTCCATTTTCTTCGACAAAAACATTCTCTAATATCGCATTGTGGCTTGTTACCGCTTTATACAAAAGTGGGTCGGCTTTTGGTCTTAGTCCTTCGGTCTTCATGTAGAAATTATTCTCGGTGCCGATTGCGGAACCGTCTGGCTTTAAGAAAACTACATCATCCTGGCGAATAACAACGCCTTCCTCACCCTCGAGATAATGGTGATGACAAGTTAAAGTAGTTTTTCCTGTTCCGGAAAGACCAAATAGTAATACTCCTTTATTTACTAATTTTTGTGTTTTATTTCTAATTTTTATAATTTTGCTACCGGCATGAAGTCCTAACCAGCCACGTTGTTTGGCTAAATACATCGCCATCCTTAAAAAAGCCTTTTTAACTTCGCCGGTGTAATCAGTACCGAAGATAAATGTTATGCGATCTTTAGGCATAACCAGAACTTTTCTTTCCGACCATTCGGGAATCGAAACTACGGTCATATCGGGATCGGATTTTTTAATCGGATCAAACAGCATCTCGTGCCACATATAGGCATTTCGTCCATAATCGTTAGTAACGTAGAATCGACACAAAAATTTAATTTCTTCGGATTGACACATTGTGCGCTCAACCATAATCATTCGCTTTTTGGAAATGTATTCCAAACCCTTTTGAAGCAACTCTAGCTGCGCAGGATCAGGTTCTCCTTCGATAATCTCAGTAAATTTAGCGCTTCGAGAACGTATATGGGTAATATACGCAGCACTGCCAAATTCAGTCGTTATTTCGTCTTTGCTGGCAATATTTCTCAATTCAACTCTATTTAAATCTTTGATAATGCCTTTAGGTTTAATTAAATCGATTGTCGTAATATTATATTATATTCGATTTTTCAATTATTGTCAAAAGTCTATCTTATTCTTTTCTTTAACATTTTTTCAGTAATTTAATCACGCTTACCAAAATACGTTATATATACCCTAATCTGATACTTGTCCTTATCCAGGTACGATTCTATGATATATTACTCGATATATTTCTACTTACAATCAACTATATATTTCTTAATTACTTCCTTGTTTGATAGCTAAATATCTACTCAACTACCTATTCTGCTACTTACATTAATTTGAACCTGAACTCAAATCCCACCCTCCTTTGCCTTCAACCAACTATTCAATGGGGTGGATATTTCCCCTATCTTAAGAGGAATCTCGGACAATATTCGGAAACTCTAGTAAGCTAAGATAAAATTTTGACTTAAAAAACATTCTACCTGCAGGTAGAATGTTTATACAATTATTCTAGTACGCTTTGCACTTTATTGAATCTATATTTCAGGTATAGATTCTTTGGTAAAAACCTCGAATGTTACAAAACTAAACCGGTTTTAATTCGTGTAGGCTGAATATTTATATCTTTAATCTATCTAAATATTGGGACATACAAATGTCTGTAAGCGGCTTTTAAGATTCCTTGACTATTTCGATATTACTATTTATACTGAGATAATGATACCACTAAACAAATTAAACACATCGATTTTAGAGTTGATCGGCAACACACCTATGATTGAGATGAACATTAAACATAAAAATGAGATTTGGCATGTCTATACTAAACTTGAATTTATGAACCCGACCGGTAGTGTCAAAGACCGAATTGCTAAATATATTATCGAGCAAGCGGAAAAAAGAGGCGAGTTAAAACCAGACTCAATCGTAGTTGAAGCAACCAGTGGAAATACTGGTATCGGTTTGTCGATGGTTTGTGCGGTTAAAGGTTATAAACTGATAATTGTAATGCCTGAGCATATGAGTCTTGAACGTAGGAAAATCATGACCATGCTCGGTGCTGAAATATGTCTAACTCCGGTTGAAGAACTCTTTGAAGGTGCGGTTGAACGAACCAGAAAAATGGCGGCACAAAATCCTAAAATTTTTTTAACCCGCCAGTTTGAAAATCTTGATAATATCGATTGCCACTACAAAACAACTGGTGTAGAGATTTTACAGCAGATGAAAGGGAAAAAGATTGATGCTTTTGTTGCTGGCATTGGAACAGCTGGTACATTAATGGGTGTTGCCAAACGGTTACGGGAAACCTATCCTGATTGTAAATTAATAGCTGTTGAACCCAAAGAAGCAGCGATGCTGATGGGTTGCACAAATCCGGGCACTCATGAAATCGCTGGCATTGGAGACGGATTCATTCCACAACTTGTTGATATGAAACAAATTAGTTGGCCCGATGCGATCTTAGGTTGTGATGCAATCAATATGGCACGAACAATTTGTAACTCCTACGGAATGATGGTAGGTGTTTCTTCTGGTGCTAATGCTTTAGCTGCAATCAATGTTCTTAAGAAAATTGGCAAAGACAAGACTGTTGTTACGGTTTTCCCTGACCGTTCTGAACGTTATTTTTCAACTGACTTGTATCAAGGGAAAAAAGATGAAATTGTAAGATGTTGTCGGAAGGGTTGCGAGTGTCCATTTTGTCATTTGAAAGTAAATTTGACTGATTGATAATATTTCAAAAACATTGTAAATCTTGACATTATTAAATAAACTACTATTATTGATGGTATCTGAAGGAAGTCCGTTATCGCGGACCTAACACCATATGTTGGTGTTGGGCAGGGAAGGTCGTGAAAATCGGCCACGGTCCCACCCACTGTAAACGGTAAAACTTCTAGTGTGCCACTATCTTTAAAAAGATGGGAAGGCAGAAGTTAAGAAAACCGCAAGTCAGGAGACCTGTCTTTCGGAAATGTAAATCGCCTTGCGCGGAAAGGAAAGATTTATGCGCATAAAACAAAAATTTTTTACCTGCTTATTATTTACAACTTTCAGCGTTATCTTAGCTCAAGAAATTAATAGTTCTGATACGATTTTTATAACTGCAACACGAATCGAAACCAATATTAATGCTATACCAATTAGTTCTATCCTAATAACAAAATCGCAGATTAAAGAAAAATCGATTGGTGATGTTGCATCTGCTCTTTCATCCGAAGCCGGCATTGACGTGCGTAATTATTCACTAATTAATGGTGCATCATCAGTTAGTCTTTTCGGTTCCACCAGCCAACAAGTTCTCGTGTTACTCGATGGTTTACCTATCAATTCTCCCTCAACTGGAACACCAGATTTAGGTCTAATTCCAATTAATATAATTGATCGAATCGAAATCGTTAAAGGCCCAACCTCAAGTTTATATGGTGCAAATGGTTTAGGCGGTGTTGTTAATTTTGTTTCAGAAAGTCCACTTGATATGCCTAAATCACCAAGCTACGATATCGGATTAAGTTATGGTTCTTATCAAACCTCCAAACTCAACTTTTCAATTAAAGATAAAATTAAAAACTATTATTTTATTTCCGATTGCCACCAATTAAAAACTAAGGGTCTCCGCACTAATGACGATGTTTTAACACAAGGGGCGGGATTCGTTTCTAGTTATGCTTTTACCCATACCAATAAATTGAGATTAGATTTTAGATATGAAAGTAAAGAGCTTGGGGTGCCCGGTCCTAAACCAGACACTTCACAGCGACCCTTGTATGGTGATTCCACTGCATTTTCTCGTTATGACCGACAATCAGATACTTCATATCTTATCAAAACATTAGGGGAATTTAGGTTAACACCAAATTGGGATATTAACTTTAACTCACACTACTTAATGAATAACACAAACTTCTTATGGGTGGACGCATATCGCTTAGACAGTTTATTATTATATCGCGACCGCTATAATTCAAAAACTATACTTGGAAATTTAATCAGCCGATATCAATTTAGCGAAGGGCGGAGCCTTGCTATGGGGTGTGATTATGAAAATGATAAATTTTCTGCGTTTACACCGGACACAAACTGGTCGCCAAGCCTCTCAAAATTCGGTATATTTTCAGAAGGCTCAGTCAGTTTTGCTAAAATCCTTCGTGCATTTGGTAGTTTAAGATTCGATTTGAATTCAGGTTTTGGTACCTTTATAAGTCCCGCGTTCGGATTAACAAAAAATATTGCGCAATCATTGAAATTACGAGTTCATATTGGTCGAGCATATCGCGCACCAACTTTGAACGATTTATACTGGCCTATCTCGGGTAATACAAATATAAAACCTGAGGTCGGAAATGCTTTGCAGTTCGGTTTTGATTATAATCCCACATCATATCTATTCTTATCTGCTACAGCATTTGCCAGAAAGACAACAAACTTGATTAGCTGGACACCTGACAGTTCTGGAATCTGGCGACCAGCGAATATCGATACATCTACTGTTTCAGGAGTGGAGTGGTCAAGTAGGTTTAAGATATTTAATGATCTAAGATTTAATTTTGTTGGCACTGTTCAAAACGCAGTACAGGTAAAAAAAGAGATGGTTTATTATGATTGGTTAACAAACATAACCCGATTCGATTATAAGAAAAAAATCCAAGCCTTTACACCAAAGTTTTGCCTTTCAACTGACTTAAATTATAATTCGAAATTTGGAACAGAAATTTCCCTTCTTAGTAAATTTACAAGCACAAGGATTAATTATTACCAATCATATGATTCGCTTCCCAAGCTTACAATTCAAGAGAAAAAATTGCGTGCGCATTTTATTCTTTCCATACATATCATGCAAAAGTTGCATAATGCGGTTCATTTAAAACTGCAAGTTGAGAATGTATTAAATGCTCGGTACGCAGAACAATTTGGAAATAGTATCATAGACCAAGATTATCCTAGAATCGGTAGAAGTTTATTTGTCGGTTTAGATTTTAAGAACTAGCCGGTATGACCAAAACCACCTGAACCACGTGCTGTCTTAGATAGTTTTTTATGTTCCTGCAGTTTTACTTTTGTTACTTTAGCAAATACTAACTGGGCGATTCGATCACTTTTTTTAATCTTAAACGGCTTTTTGCTGAAGTTAAAGAGAATCACTTTTATTTCTCCCCGATAGTCCGCATCAATCGTTCCCGGACTATTTAATACGCCTATCCCCGATTTCGCAGCTAAGCCGGACCGCGGTCTGACTTGTGCCTCGATGCCTTTCGGAATTTCAATCGCAATACCGGTCTCAATCATTTGAAACGCACCAGCTTTAAGAGTAAAATCATGGGCTGAATGTAAATCAACGCCGGATGAGCTAACGGTCTGGTATTTTGGCGTCATCGTCTCTTTAAGTTTAACAAATTTAACGGCTATCATTGTGCAAATAAGCGTTGCGCCTTTCTTATATTTTTATCTTTCGGTTTAATCCCATATTTTTCCAACGCATCTTTTATCGCTCTTTTTGCAAGCCGGTCACATACCCGGTTTTTTTCCCGTGGTATTAATACCATCTTAAATTTAGGTAAAACTTTTTGGAGACCAATCACCTTAGAATGGAGTTTCTTAAGGACCCAGTCTTTTACTTTATAATCACCGTTAACTTGATTATACAAGAGTTCGGAATCGGTCTTAATTAGAATTTCAGCATCGCTCACTAGCGACCAATTGAGATGTTTTGCACTTAGCATAGTTAACGCGGTGATTAATGCTTGATATTCAGCTCGGTTATTTGTTCCTTCTCCGATATATTTGCTTATTTCTAACAGCTTTTTACCATCCCCAGACTCAAAAACGCCACCGACCCCGGATGGACCAGGATTGCCTTGTGACGAGCCGTCGATATGAATTATAAGTTTACTAACTTGGTACAATTTGAGATTATTGATTATTTGTATTATTATTCTGGGCTACCGTAATCCGTCCACAATATTCACAGAAATGTATCCGCTCATTCTTTTGAATTTCAAGAAGCTTTTGCGGTGGCAGCGGATTTAAACAACCCAGACATCGCACATCATCAACTTTCACAACCGCAAGGCCACCTTTGTTTTTTCGAATCCGTTCGTAGATTGTTAAAGTTTCCTTACCAATCACCTCACAAATATTTTGTCTTATTGCGACTCGCTCATTGACTGCATTCTGAATATTCTCTTCTTCTCTCTGTAAGATTACTATTTTCTCTTGGGTCTCTTTTTCAATCTCGCTAAATTCTGTTTCCAAATGTTTTATTTCCTTTTCGGTTGTTTCAATATTTTCTAAAGCATCGAGCAGCTTATCTTCAATTGAGGACTTTTCTTTTTTTACGTTTTCAATTTCCTTCAAAAATGCCTTATACTGGTCATTGGTTTTAGCTGCATAAAGCTGGGATGAATAGTGTCCGATTTTTTCTTCAGTTTCCTTTAAATCAACCTCAAATAATTTACATTCCTTTTTCAATTCTACTATATTATGCTGATGGTCGCTCAATTCCTTCTTCTTGTTTTCCGCAACTAGCCGGATACCTTCAATGCGTCGCGGCATATCTTTGCTTTTATTTTCCAGAACGGCTAGTTCATTATCGGTTTGTTGTAATAATAATAAACTATTTAATACGTTAATCATGAAATAATATTCTTTTATAAAAAAAATCGGGGCGAGTCTTTTTTTGAGACACACCCCGTTTTAATGGGCGATACCTGACTTGAACAGGTGACCTCTTGCATGTCGAGCAAGCGCTCTAACCAAAGCTGAGCTAATCGCCCTTGAAATTTGCAACTCATTAGGATTTAATATAGGTCATTTTGACTTAATTGTCAAGTGTGAAGTTTGTTGACTTGCTGTCTTTTATCATTATAATAGCATCTGTCATAATATGAATTTTATCTATTCGGATAAATACGAAGTCAGCATTGGTTCACACGTTTTTAATAATCAAAAATATCGGTTTGTCAAAGAAAAACTCATAAAAGAAAAACTAGCAAAAGAACAAGACTTCATTTATCCGTCGGAGGCAAAGATTGAAGATCTTGCATTAGTCCATACGAAAGCATACATTGATGATATGCGGTTTTTGCGCTGGACATCAAGAACTGTAAGGTCGGAATTGCCTTTAACTCAGGAAATTATCAGCGCGTATTTTACGCATGCCCAAGGAACAATACTTGCTTGCCAACAAGCATTAAAAACCGGCGTCGGAGTTCATCTCGGTGGTGGATTTCATCATGCTTTTGCTGACCACGGTGAAGGGTTCTGTTATGTAAATGACATCGCAGTTGGTATAAAGAAGGTGCAATCGCAAAAATTAATTAAATGCGCGACGGTCATTGACTGTGATCTTCATCAGGGAAATGGTACCGCTAAGATCTTTCAAGACGACAATTCAGTTTATACATTTTCGGTTCATCAGGAACATCTGTACCCAATAAAAGAGGAATCAGATTGGGACATCGGTTTAAATGACGGGACCGCGGACGCTGAATATTTAAACAAACTAAAAAATGCGGTTGATAAAATATTAATTACGCATAAACCCGAATTAGTTGTATATGTTGCAGGTGCTGACCCATATCAATTAGACCAATTAGGCGCTTTAAGATTAACTAAAGAAGGTTTAAAGAAACGGGATGAGGTTGTTATTAAAAAATGCGAGGAAAAGAAAATTCCACTGACGATCACCTTTGCGGGAGGCTATGCTTACGATGTCAAAGATACGGTAGATATTCACTTTAACACTTGCAAAACCGCTTTAGAAGTTTTCAAATAAGTGATGCTTATCACTTGAGGGCATGAGTGTCACTAAAAATCATTCAAATTTTACACCATTCGCCATCTTGGACATCTAAAAATTTATCAGACGACATATTCGATGGCTGGCATGTACGGACTGCAAAAGCAATGCTGAAATTAGGAATAAAAAATTGTTATATTGAATGCTGGGTACCGGAAAAAACAAAATCAAAGGAAGAGTATATCGAAAAGAATGGCATTACTTATCGAACATTCCCATCGCATTCGATTAATTATACTCGTGAAATATCTTATTCGATGATAAAAGCAATTAAGAAAGAACAAACCAATCAGATACTTCTACATATACACGGGGTTTTTAACTACACAACCTACACTATTGCACAGTTTTTTACAGATATCCCGATAGTTATTCAACACCATGGTGATTGCCCGCCATTAAATCTTTTATTAAGGAGAAAATTACTCTGCTTAGCACTACCACTACTTGAACTTGAGCATTTCTTCTTCAGCAAGACGGTTAATAAGATTGATTATTTTTTTTGTCTAACTGAAGCATGTCGTAACTCGCTAAATTACCTGGGTGCTAAAAATAGATCTGTCGTTCAAACAATGGGTGTTGATTTTAATCAATTTTCTCCTGGTTCAAAAGATGAAGCAAGACAAGCGTTAAATTTCCCACTAAACTCTAAAATTATTCTGTACATCGGTAAATTAGACAGTTACAAAGGCTGTGATAAGCTCCTTTCTACTTACACAAAACTAAAAAATAGCTATGACATTAGATTGGTTATTGTGGGTGCATCAAACCGAGATGAATTTTACAATGAAGCAATAAAAAGCAGAGCAATCGTTTTCCCGCGGCAATCTCATGATAATCTTAAATTATTTTATCAGTCGGCTGATGTATTTGTTTTACCCGGGTCGGAACAATATAATCGTTGGGGTGGTATCGGTGTGAATACGATTGAGTCACTGGCATGTAATACACCGGTTGTGTCTGGAACTTTATCACATTTTCCCAGCAATTATCGTAATTTAGGGGTTTATGCAATAACTACCGAGCAAATAACCGATGGTATTAAATATGTATTAAGTCATCCTGATGAGTTCTTTTGTTGTCGGGAAATCGCACAGAATTATTATGACTGGCAGAAAATTGCTGATAATACATATAATATTTACAAACAACTATTTTTAAGTTATTACAATACCAGATTAGAAAAATCAAATGACTGAAAAGATTGCATTTGTTGCTTGGAATATTACAAAACGGTCTAAAGTATTAGCAGGCTATCTAAATGCTAAGATAATTACTTGTAAAATCGCGTCAAATCGTATATCAAAGCTTTTCAATTACCCGTTTCTAATTTTTTTAACGTTTTGTAATCTAATTCATCAGAAAGTCAATATTGTTATTGTCCAACTCCCCCCTTTCCATGCATCCATACCCGGATATCTTTATTGTAAACTATTTCGAAAAAAATTAATATATGACACTCATTCCGGAATTTTCTTTCCAAAAGGACTACATCAAAGAGTTTATTTTAGTTTATATTGTTCAATGACACGAAATACTAAACTTAATATTGTTCATAATGAGGCAATTTTAAATCGTACTTGCTTAAAAAATACTTCAAGTATCGTTCTCGAATGTAAAATTCCTTTCCAACCAAGTGGTAACATACAACATACACGATTTATAGTTGCGGTTATATGCAGTTATGATAAAGACGAACCGATTGAGCAAATTATTGTGGCAACTCGATTAGTTACTGATATTGAATTTTATTTAACCGGCAACAGTAATAAATTAAAGAATCTGACACTTCCCAAAAATGTTAATTTAACTGGGTACCTATCCGACCAAGACTATGAGCATTTTTTAAGAACGGTGGATATTATAATGGTATTAACCACAAGACCTGATACAGTTTTGTCCGGGGCATACGAAGCAGTCGGGTTAGAAAAACCCTTAATCACTTCGGACACACAAACACTCAGAAAATATTTCTATAAAGGCAGTATTTTTACATCGAATGATGCAAAATCGATTACCGAAGCAATTGCTAAGGCAAGACAAAATTTAGATAAATTGCGAGTGGAAATGGCAGAGCTAAGAAAAGAGAAAGAACAAACGTGGCAAAAACAGTTTGAACCGTTACAAAAGATAATAAGAGAAACATGAGAGCAGTTAAAAACTTTATTATGTTATTTATTGGTGATGGGCTAAGTTATCTCTTGAACTTTTTTGTGACGATATATTTGGCACGCAGTTTAGATGTAAGCAATTTTGGTAAAATTAGTTTTGCGTTTGCTTTTTATGCATTCGGTTCATTTCTAACGAATTTAGGACTAACTTCAGTCGGCACCAAAGATATTGCACAAAAACTAAAGTCAGAAAACTCTGATGTTCAGAATAAATACATATCAAATGTCACAAATCTCAGACAATTTTTAGCAATCATTACCTTTGCACTATTATTTGCAATTACATTACTTATTCACAAACCGATGCCAATAAAATGTCTAATAATACTTTATGGTTTGTCTTTATTTCCTTTTGCGCTATTTTTAGAATGGGCATTTTTCGGTTGGGAAAAGATGAAGTTTATCACAATTGAAAGAGTGCTGGTTGCTTTCAGTTATCTCTCCCTAATTTTAATTTTTGTCAAAGGTGCAAATCAGCTATCAATTATCCCATTGGTTTTTTTAATTAGCAACTTAATAGGCGCATTATTTTTATTGTTCTCATACCGCTCTAACCGAAATTTAACCGGGGTACAAAATAAGCACGCATATAAAATCCAGTTGAACTTCAAACAGTGGCTTGTCTTAATCAAAACCGCCCTGCCAATCGGATTCGGTGCAATTTTAATGCAGTTCTCGGCTAATTTTAATACGATATTTCTGGGACTTGTTAAAACTGATGTGCAGGTTGGCTTATTCAGTGCAGCTAATAAACTACTATTTTTTATTCTGATATTTGATCGGGTGATGAACAATACAACCTTTCCAATAATTTCACGATATTATGTAATGGGCAGGGAAAAATTATCTGAGATTGTCAATCGACTAAGTAAATTAGTTTTGCTTGTATCGATTCCAGTCTGTGTCGGAGGTTTTATATTGGCACCTGATATTATAAAATTCATTTACGGTTCGGTATATATCGATGCCTCCCTGATTTTTCGAATTTTAATTTGGTTTTTCTTTATAACAATACTGAGTAGTCTTTATACCTCCAGTCTAATTGCTGGTCAGAAGAATAAAGAATACATCACTGCGATCGGGCTTGGTGTCCTTGGTAATGTAATTTTAAATATCATACTCGTACCGTCGACTGGTGCGATCGGCACCGCAGTCGCGCTGGTTTTCGCAGAACTTATCACTTTAATTACATTGACTCAGTTAATTAAACCGATTGCCAATATTAAATTTAATATTATTAATATTATTAGACCAGTCATTGCCACTATTGTAATGGCTCTTGCCATAAAGTTCTTTTATACTAAACTATCAATAATTCCGCTAATCATACTATCTAGTATAGTATATAGCGTAATTTTGATTATAATAAAAGGAATACGTAAAAATGATTTAATGTTATCAAAGGTAAATTAACTGTGCTCGGTATATTAAAAAAAGAATTAGGCTGGGATCGAATTTTAGAACAAGAAGGTCTAAAATATGATGTGTTAACTAAGATCCCGGAGGAATATTTCGAACCAATCATTGTCAACCGTGAACTAACTGATACTGAAGTTACCAAGCTTAAGATACTTTTAAATGATGGTCTCGCAATTATAACTGACTTTCCGAACCTCAAGAAAATCATCAAAGACTTCGATTGTAAACCAACTAAGATTTCATATATTTTAAGTGATGCCAGCGATATCTTTAAAAACATTATTGCGGTTGATTTAAAACTTTCTGGTTATAAGAGCAGGTTAGCTGACACTGGTTTTATCGCTTCTAAAATTCCGGCAATTTATCAGGGTAAATATGGCAACGGCTATATCGTCGGTTTGCCGTTTGATGTCAATCACGCAGTATGTGACCATCGTTATGAACGTAAGGCTTTCTACTATACATCTCGGAGATTTCCTAATGAATTAGCCTCGGCGGTCAGTAAGGGCGATATCCGAAAATTAGTAGTGAATTGTCTAAAAAAATTATACGCTAAGATGCAGTTACCTTATTGTCATGTCTGGTATTATCCGGAAAAATACTCAAGCGTATTTGCTTTTCGAGTAGATACCGACTTTGGACCGATCGAATGTCTTACTGCAACGTTTGAGCTGGAAAAAAACCAAGAAACAATCTTCACCTATTTTGTAAATACCAAAGAACATTATTATGTCCTGCAGTTCCAGCGAGACTTTCAGATTCATTGTCACGTTCATAAAGTTTTTAAAGACTATCAGCGCAATTACGATAATATTAAACAAGCAAAAGATATTTTGGAAAAATTCGGCATCATTCCAGTCGGTTTTGTTAGTCCGTTCGGTCTTTGGAATGAGAACCTGCAAAGAGCAATAGAAGATTGTGATATCAAATATTCTTCTGAATTTACATTGGGTTATGACGATCTGCCGTTTTCCTCAATCATTTATAAAAGAAAATCAAATGTCATGCAAATCCCGGTTCACCCGATTTGTATCGGGCGGCTAATCCATGCAGGTTTATCAAAAGATAAATGTATAAAATACTACAAGCGCTATTTTGACTTACAATACCAGGCAAACGAACCGATGTTCATTTATGACCATCCGCGTCGGATTGCACAATTTACCGCTGTGTTCGATGAAATACTGACCATGGCAAGTGAATACCCATCGGTCTGGATTACGACTCTTACCGCATTTCATCAGTGGTGGGAAAAACGTTTGACCGCATTAAAAAACAGTCAATTTGAAATTAGTAAAAATAAAATTACTATAAATACATTAGAGCAGCATGAACAGATCTTTTACCACATTATTTTACCGGACCAACATGAGACATTTATTAAAATAAAAAATGGGCATCACCGGCTTAGAAGATCACTATATAAACCGATAAAAGAGACTAAGATGAATGATAAAGAAATCGACCGTTACCATATCCAAAAATCAAATCGTGTACGATTACAAATGAAGTTATACGAGAGCATCGATAAAATCTGGGGTATTTTAGAAAAAAATATATAGCAAACAAAATTACATGAAGATACTTTTCGGCAGTTTTCAAGCAATCACAATTCTTGAAGGCGGTGTCAAGACTCAAGTCTTAGCGTTAAAGGAAGAATTACGTAAACTTGGGCAAGAAGTTTTGCTCTTTGACGCTTGGGAAAATTATCAAGCTAAAGATATCGCACTTGTTCACCTGTTCTGTGCTCATATCGGTACATACCATTTGGCGAAATCGATCCAGGCACTCGGACACAAGTTGGTACTGACCCCGGTCTTTTACAGCCGCCAGAGTCCACGTCTTATCCGTTCAGTATTAACCGTAACCAAACCATTCTCGAAAATCGGTATTGTCTATCCGTATATGATTACTCACGAACTATGTTCGATGGCAAATATCGTTGCACCAAACACTCAAAAAGAAATGACCTTGGTTGAAAAAGGACTGAAGATTTCTGCGACACGTATCAAATTACTGCCCAACGGTGTTGACGAACGGTTTTATAACAGTAATCCATCAATGTTTGTTAATAAATATGGAATAAAAGATTTCATCTTATACGTCGGACATATCGGCTGGCAGAGAAAAAATCTGTTACCTTTGTTAAAAATCTGTCAAAAGATTGATAAACCATTAGTTTTAATCGGAAAAGTCATTCAGAACGATTATGGCAATCAATGCTTAGAAATAATCAAGTCTCGGCGCAACACAATTCTTATCACTGATCTAGAACACGCTGACCCGACTTTGGCATCCGCTTATGCTGCATGTGATACCTTAGTTCTCCCCTCTTATTATGAAACACCTGGGCTAGTTGCATTAGAAGCAGGTTTAGCCGGTGCTAAGATTGTTATTACCAAGTACGGCGGCACCGATGAATATTTTCAAGATTACGCCACTTACATTGATCCCCGGTCTGCGAAATCAATTCGGGGTGGAATTATTAAATCATTCGAACAAAAGAAAAATCCAGCATTAAAAGAATACATTAAAAATAATTTTCTCTGGAAACACGCCGCTGAAAAATTATTAATGATATATCAGGCTTTAGTATCATTAGGTAGGATATGAAAAATATCAAAAAAGTTATCAAAATTGGGAAAAAATTAGATGAACTCGGAGTTAAGTATTCTAGTTTATCCTGGACCAAATACACAACTGGTTTTGATTTTGGTGTTGACCAAGCATATGAAAAATATACCGAAGTGCTAAAGAATAAAAAATATTTCGAAATTATTTTAAACCATCAAGAAAAACCGCTTGACCCGGTTGATAAAAGAAGAATCGATATCATCGTATTAGCGTTTAAGCTCTATCATTTGTCTGACGAGTTAAATCAGCTTGATTTACGAATTCAGAAAAAGACCAATGAGCTATCCCATATATTAAACACATTCCGTTTCACATTAGATGGTCGAGAAATCCGTTCTACCGAAATTGCTCAAATCTTAAGAAGTGACGATGACCGGGAACGGAGAAAAAGAGCTTTTTTATGCCGTGCTCAAATTAATAGACCGCTTGTTGATGGCGGATTTATCGATTTGATAAATATGCGTAAAGAATATGCTAAACTTTACGGAGCGAAAAATTTCATTACATTACGACTTGAATTCGATGAACTCGAGCCAGGTATCTTTGATAACTGGGATCAAGAAATTCAAAACCGTCTCCCCGGATTAAAAGATATCTGTGCAAAGTTTGGTAAAGAATATATTAGTGATGAGCAGGTAATGGGATGGGATAGTGCCTATATTTCAGCTAAACTGGCTCCCCAATTGAACCAAATAGTAGATATGTCAAAATATTATGACGTAATCCGAAACCTGTTTCTAAAATTCGGCTTCGATATCAGCCGATATAACATCACTTATGATATATTCTGTCGTAAGAATAAATCAGAATGGGGTTATAATTTTACCATTAAAAACGGGATAGACAGCCGTATTTTAGCTAATGTTGAAAACCGCTATCATGAATATGGTGTTTTATTACACGAGACCGGACATGCAGTCCATTTTTTCAATCTCAACCCTGAAGATATCCTTTTGAATATGGGTGTCAGCGGTATTATCACCGAGGGTTTTGCTAACCTCTGGCGAGAATTTATGTATGAAAAGATGTTTTATGAACCGTTTTTCGCAACCGACCTTGACCAGACTGCTAAAGCTTTTGAAAATCTGAAAACATGGCAACAAGTTAATCGAATCCGAGCGGTTCCGGATATATTATTTGACCAATCCCTTTATCTGACTGATATTAAAACATTGGATGATATCAACGAACTGTATTTCAGTAAATATAAACAGATATTGAATGAAGACCCTTATACCGAAAATCCGCCCTGGGCATATCGGATTCATCATACGACTCATCCCATTTACTTGCATAACTACTTTTTAGGTGATTTAACTTGCAATATGCTAAATAACCGTTTTAAGAAACTGACTGGGGTATCAAATGTTTTAGAAAAACCCGAAGAATTCGGACAATTCTTGCTTGATGGCATTATCAAACCATCCGGAACCTGTCCATTTTTAAAATTATTTGAAAAAATAAGTGAAGAACAATTCTCTTTGAATTATCTAGCAAAACAGTAATTTTAATACTGCTGATAATTTTCCGAAAGGCATGACAATCAACCTGAGCAGATATTAACTAGTAAATATACCTCTATTGAGCGGTGGTCTGAAATAAATATTTTATGACTTAGAAAATTACTGTATTTCCTCTTTGCGATGTTTAATCACTCTGCCTTCAACCATATAGATTACATCTTCACAAATATTAGTTGATAAATCAGCAATTCGTTCTAAATTATGCGCAACTCTTATCAGTTGCATCGAACGTTCAATTGTTGAAGAGTCTTGTATCATAAAAGTACTAAGTTCTTTAATGATTTGTTCTAATAAACGGTCAACTTCAGAGTCACGCTCACAGACGCTCTTTGCCAATAGTGCATCTTCATTGATAAATGAACTAATACTGTCCTTTAACATTCTTATTGAATTTTCTGCCATCCGCGGAATATCAATTAATGGCTTTACTTCCGGTCGTTCTATCAAAAATAATCCGCTTTCCGCAATATTTCCAGCATGGTCCCCGATGCGTTCTAAATCATTATTAATTTTAAGAATCATAAGTATGGTCCTTAAGTCTTTTGCTTTTGGCTCATATTGCGCAATAAATGTTGTACAAGTTTCTTCGATTTCGATTTCGAAGTCATTGGTTTTTGGTTCATCCTGTTGGATAATCTCAGACAGAAACATTCGATCCTTATTTAGAATTCCTTTCGTGCACTTGTCGATCATTCCTTCAACCAATGTCGCATAATCAATCAATGTTTTCTTTAGTGTATTTATTTTCTCATCTAGTACCATAATTTCTCCTCATCCAAATTTACCAGTTAAGTATGCTTCGGTCCGCTTATCTTTAGGTGTGGTAAAGAGTTTGTCAGTTGGACCGTATTCAATTAACTCGCCCAAGTAGATAAAAGCCGTATAATCAGCAACCCGTGCGGCTTGGGCAATATTATGAGTAACATGGACAATTGTAACTTTATTCTTTAATTCAACTAATAATTCTTCGATTTTAGCAGTGGATTGTGGGTCCAAAGCGGAAGTTGGCTCATCTAAAAGAATGATTTCCGGGTCAGTTGCTAAGGCGCGGGCAATGCACAATCGCTGTTGTTGTCCTCCGGATAATTCAAATGCGGAAGTGTGCAGACGGTCTTTAACCTCATCCCAGAGCCAGGCGTCTTTTAAACTTTTTTCAACTTTTCTTAACATTTCAAGCTTGTTCTTATAGGATTTGATATGTAGTCCAAACGATACGTTTTCCAGAATTGATTTAGGGAAGGGGTTTGGTTTCTGAAACACCATACCGACTTTCATTCTCAAAGCATAAATATCAATCTTAGCTGAATAGATATCTTTTTCATCAATAAAAAGACTGCCGGAAATTTTTGCATCAATGATTAAATCGTTCATCCGGTTAAAACATCTTAATAAAGTAGATTTACCGCAACCCGAAGGTCCGATAATTGCGGTCAGTTTATTCCGCATAATCGCCATATCAATATTTTTTAAAATCTGCTTTTGACCAAACCATAAACTTAAATTTTGAACTAATATCTCGTTCACCATGTCTTTGCCCTTCGCATTCGAAACCTTATAATAATTGCAAATAAGTCAATACTCAAAACCAATAATAACAATATAACCGCACTGCCATAAGCAATCGGCACCTGCGCTTGCGGCGAAGTCCCTTCGGTCATTAAAGCATAGATATGATAAGGCAAAGCCATCACTTCGTCAAATATTGAAGTTGGGAATTTTCGCGTATAGAATGTTGCTGCGGTAAATAAAATCGGCGCAGTTTCGCCGGCTGCGCGTCCGATGCTAAGTATTGCACCGGTAAGAATATTGGGTAAAGCAACCGGTATCACGACTTTCATTATCGATTGCCGTTTGGTTGCACCTAATGCGTAGGCTGCTTCCCGAAAACTATTCGGCACCGACTTTATCGCTTCTTCGCTTGCATTAATAATTGTTGGCAAGACTAAGATACCAAGAGTAAGCGCACCCGACAATACCGACACGCCAAAATGTAGCATATTCACAAAAACTGCCAGGCCAAATAGACCGAATACTATCGATGGTACACCGGCTAAAGTATTAATTGCGGTCCTGATTGTATTAACCAAAAAACCAGCTCGAGCATATTCGGTTAAATAAATTGCTGCCGAAACGCCCAATGGCAATGCAAAGAGAATAGTCAATACCGTTAGATAGAGTGTCCCGATAATTGCCGGAAATATTCCACCTTTAGTCATACCCGCTTTAGGTGCTTCTAATAAAAATGAGAGCGATAGAACTTTACTGCCTTTCGAAAAAATTAAAAATAAGAAAACCAGCAGAAATAAGACACTGACCAGTATTGACAACCGCATCAGTATTAACCAGAAACCCTGCTTAAATTTTCGATTCATGCGTGTCGCTTTATTTTTCGTTTAACTGACTCGGTTATCAGATTAAATAATAAAGTTAATACAAAAAGGACGATTGCGATACCGAAAAGTGCTTGGTAGTGTTGACTACCAGTAATCGACTCGCCCATTTCTGCCGCAATCGCTGATGTCATCGGTCGTACTGGTTGAAAGATTGATTTCGGAATGATTGCCGCACCACCGGCAACCATCAATACTACCATCGTCTCGCCAATCGCTCTGCCTAAACCAAGAATGATACTTGCAATAACTCCTGATTTTGCCGCCGGTAGAACTACTTTTGATATTGTTTCCCATTTATTGGCGCCCAATGCATAAGAAGCTTCACGTAAGTCTTTTGGAACCGATGATATTGCATCTTCAGACAGACTGGAAATTATTGGCACAACCATAATTCCTAAAATGATTGCTGCGGTAAAAGCATTCAAACCAGTTGATAAATGTAATAGCTTCATCGTTAACGGGGCAATAATTACGATCCCGAACAAACCGTATATAACCGAAGGTATCCCTGCCAGTAATTCAATGAATGGTTTTAATATTTCTCTTGTATTCGATTTGGCGACTTCGGAAAGATAAATTGCTGAACCAACACCTAATGGTATTGCTATTATCAGTGCTCCGATAGTAACGATAAGCGATCCGATGATTAAGGCAAGGATACCAAACTCTGGTGGTTCCTGGGTTGGATACCAGGCTCTACTAAATAAAAACTTAAATACGCCAACATCTCTAAAAATCGGATATCCTTGAACGAATATACTAATAATGATACCTAAAAGAAAAATTACTGAGCATAAGGCAGCAAATAGCGCAATATATTTAAATAATTTTTCTTTAAACATTATTTTTAAAACTACTCGGCGGGGAGATTTTTATCCCTACCTTCCGTCGGATATTGCATTAATTCAATGGTACAAATCCAGTTTCGGCAACGATTTTCTGACCAGCCGAGGAGAGAATAAAATCAATATAGTTTTTCGCCAAACCTTTTGGGTTACCATTTGTATACACATAGAGTGGCCGTGACAGTTTATATTCATTACTTTTTACGGTTTTGATACTTGGCAAAACACCCTCAATTGTCAGTGGTTTAACGTTCTTTTCGGATAGAAAACCGATGCCAACATAACCGATTGCTCCTTGTGTTTGTCCTACGGTTGATGCGACCGCACCATTCGAAGCAAGCATTAACGCATCTTCGCGTGCTTTATCGCCGCCCATGACTTTTTCTTTGAATACCTCAAATGTACCAGATGCAACATCGCGTGATATGATAACAATTGGTTGATTTGGACCACCCAATGCTTTCCAATTACTTATTTTACCCATGTAAATATCTTTTAATGTTTTTATATTTAGTTCATTAATCGGATTATTCGAGTTAACAATAATTGCCAATCCATCCAAAGCAATTACCGTGCCAACTGGATTTTTACCTTTTAACCGAGCCGTTTGCAGCTCTTTGGTTTGAATTACGCGCGATGAAGTCGCAATATCAATACTGCCGGAAATCAAAGATGCAATCCCGACACCCGAACCACCGCCACGAATTGAAACCTTGGCATTGTTATGGATATCCATAAAAGCTTCGGCGGCAGGCTGCACAATTGGCAATACGGTTGTCGAACCCGCTACGGTGATACTATTTTTCGCTGCGAATACTGCGGTCGAGTTAATCAAGAATAATCCTATTGCTAGCCCAACTTTGATAAATGCTATCCCGGCTTTAAAAAATGTCCTTTTTAATATTTGTTTCATTTATGCCTCCATTAGTTTAATGTGTTACTAAATTTCCAACGGAGCTGAATCATCATTTCATCCGTTGGTTTTACTGTATTGTTCTGGAATGTGGTGTGCTGCCAGTTCGCCTGGATAAAAAGGTTCGGTGCACCTTGAGCATCCCTGAGGATATTCCAGTTTAAGCCACCTATGATTCTTGAATAGGCATCATTGGCGGTCTTGGTATCTTTATCCCACATATCATAACGACCAACCAAATCAACAGCCAAGCCGAGATGAACGACCGGCATAATCATAAAGCCCTGACTTTTTGTCTCGTTATAAACACCTCGGGTTGTGACTCCGTATTGTTGAACCAAATATTCAAACCAAGCATCCACAGGTCCATATGCCAATTTTAAAACACCGGTATAATCCAATCTCTTGTCATAAGCGGCACGGATTGTATCAGTGAAATTTGCCTTCTCATATAGCATTGAACCGCCGAATGTAACGCCCGATAACGGAATTAATCTTAAATTAACCATTGGCGCTGGATTAATATTTAGTTTGCTGCCGGCTTTTGAATATCCTTCACCATTAACCAAGGCAACTGCATACTCGCCAAACCCATTAGGTATCGAGCCGTTTAACGAGATACCGTAATCGGCGGAAGAGACAATTTTTTCCTTGTCTTCCAAAGCTTTTTCAATTGTCATGTATTCCCAATCATAAATCGTACCAAAATAGGTCTTATCTAAACCAACAACTACCTTACTATACTTTATCGGCACCAATTGATTAAATTCAACATAAGCGTATTTTAGTTTTAGCCCAGCCCCATCATTATATTTATCGCTTGAGAAAAAATCAAGATTGAACCGACCCTTGATTTTATCAGTGAAGGTGGGGTCAAGTCTTAGATAACCACGCTCTAATGAGAAGGTGCTTTGGGTTGTTTTGCTGTTGGTTCGTGTCATACTATATCTGGTCCATACCTCCATTGATAGCGTGGTCTGTGCTTGGAGACCGACTACTAATACAAATGTTAGTAGTAAGACAATCTTTTTAATCATTTCGCCTCCCGGTTTTATTTTTAAATTTTATTGTCATCGTATAATTATACCGATTTACTTTTAATTCCGGATAAAGATTCTGTTAATTTGGGGTTAAGACTTTTAAGCCGCCTAATCGCTTTTTCTTTTAATTGTCTTACCCGCTCACGTGAAATGTGTAGTTCCTTTGCGGTCTCGGTTAAATCACGCTGTCCCTTGCCGTCAAATCCGAATAATAAAACCAATACTTTTCGCTCGATGTCCGTAAGCTCAGCGGGTAATTTAATATTTCGTTGCGCGGTCGGTTCTTTATCCGATTCGATTTCAATCTCTTCATTCAAACTGCCGGTTGCACGCGTATGTTTTTGTTCTTTAGTAACTATATTTAAAATCCGGTTTCTTATCAGATGAGTTGCAAAAGTTGTGAATTTTACATTTCGTTTTTGGTCAAACTTACTATGAGCTTCCCAAAGCGCAATTAAGCCCTCTTGAATTAGGTCTTCTTCCGGAATACCGGAATTCTTATAATTTTTAGCAATTCCCTTAACCAGCGGAAGATACTCGTTTATTAATTTATCTTCCATATTTATAATTATACAATTTAACTATTAATTTATTATAAACAAATTGTTAAGATTTAGTTAAGATTAGAGGGTAGAATGTATGTCAAATATCCTATAATTGGTTTATTTCAAATATTGAAAAATAAATAAGGAAAGGGGAAACAGAAACATGTTGCTATTAGTTATACGTTGTATTTATGTCTTGTCCAAAAGCTTGTTTAATCCATCTTTTAATTTCATCTCTTAGTTTTCGAAAAGCATTAAGAATCTCATCATCGCAACCAATGAAATTTGAAGGGTCTGCAAAACTTTTGTGTATACTTTTAGTGCCACCCGGGAAAAATGGACAGGTTTCTTTTGCCTGGTCACAAACTGTGACTACGTAGTCAAATCTCATGCCTAAAAACTCATTTACACTTTTCGAACGATATTTTGAAATATCAATGCCGATTTCCGCCATAACTTTGAAAACGTGAGAGTTCACAACTGACGGCTGAGTTCCCGCACTGTATACTTTATAATATTTACAATAAAGCGCATTAAGTAATCCTTCCGCAATCTGCGACCGAGTAGAATTATTTGTACAAATAAAAAATAACGGTTTTCTTTTCTGGGTTATGTTCCATTATTTTTAACCTTTTGGCAATTTCACAATGAACTTTGTGCCTTTACCAACTTCGCTTTCGATCTCAACTTTGCCATTGTGAGCTAATACAATGTGTTTGACGATCGAAAGCCCAAGCCCGGTTCCACCTAATTTTCGTGAACGAGATTTATCAACGACATAAAATCGTTCAAAGATTCTTAGTAAATGTTCCTTAGCAATACCAATGCCCGTATCTTCAATTGTAATTTTAATGTCACCATCATCCTTGGCGCTATCAATTTTTATTTTCCCTCCGTCAGTGTTGTATTTAACCGCGTTATCAATTAAGTTAATGAACACCTGTTCAATCCAGAATGGATCTGCTTTCAATAATGATGCATCATCATTAAGCGATATTTCACAACTTAATTTCTTCTCTTTTAATTTCTTGGTGAATATCTTCAATACGTTATGAACTAATACTTTCAAATCAACCGATTCGATTTCCAATTTCCTTTCTTTCCGTTCCAGTTCAGAAAATATTAAGAGGTCTTGAACGATACTAATCAGCCGGTCCGTGTTTCTTTTTATAGTTTCTACAAATGGTTGGTGTTTCTTATCAATCTCTTCTTCCAGGGTCTCGGCAAAACCTTTAATGCTGGTTAACGGCGTTTTTAATTCGTGCGATAGGTTTGCTACAAAATCAGCTTTTACCCGTTCTAAGTTTTTAAAGTCGGTTATGTCATGTAGAACAATGATTATCTTTTTATCTTTTACGTTTGATACTAATACGGCATTGGCAAAGTATATTTTTTCGCCTTTTTGAATCTCTTGACTCTGACGGATAGCTGTTTCTTGGGTTCTTTTGATTAATGCATCAAACTCGACGTTTTGCAATACTTCCCAATAAAATTTACCTTCAATGTTTGGCTTTGCGAATTCGGCAATGTTTCTGAAGTTATCATTAGCTAAAACAATCTTCCCTTTCTCATCTAAAACCACTAGACCTTCAACCATCGATGAAAGAATTGTTTTAATTTCCTCCCTGCCCACAGTCAAATCGTTGAACAGTTTATGTAGGGATTCAGCCATATCATTAATTGAATTCGCTAATTGACTAAACTCATCTTTGCGTTTGAGGAAAATTCGGGTTGAGAATTCGCCGTTCTTAATATTTTCTGCAGCAAGACAGATTTCCTTAATTGTTTTGATTAAAGCGTTTGACGATAAAACTGAGAAAAACAACGCAAAAACAATTAATGCTGATGTTGTATAAATAATCTTTTGATTCACCACACGTAAAGTTTTTCTAACCGGTGTAAAGTACGCGCTGGTTCTGATTACTCCTAAGATTTTACCATTATCCTTAACGGGTATTGCAATATATACCATTTCTTCTTTTGTGGTTGTGCTAAAGCGAATTTGTTTGCCAATCCCCATATTGAGTGCTTGAATAACCTCTGGTCTTGTTGCATGGTCTTCTATTTTTTGTGAACTCTCCTCGGATTCACCTACCACCATGCCATCTATTTTTATAATCGTAATCCTTGTGCCGGTTTCTTTCCCCATATGTTTGACAAGTGCGTCCACACCTGCAAAATCACCTCGCCTCACTAAATCTTTGACTTGAATCCCAATTATCTCTGCTTGTTTTTGCAAACTAAGTTCTAATTCATTGATATAGTTTTTTCTCAGTTCGCTTGAAGCAATCAATATAACAATTGCAGTAGTGATGATAATAATTAGCGTAAAATAAAAAAAATACTTCCAGCGAATTCCCCATCGATTCATTTGGTCTTTTCCAATTTATAGCCAACGCCACGAATCGATTTTATGAATTTGCTAAACTCACCAATCTTTTTCCGTAGGTTAACAAGATGAACGTCAATTGTTCGGTCCAACACGACTTTATCACTGCTCCACAATTCATCAAGCAACTGTTGACGACTAAACACCCAATCCGGTCGAGTTGCAAGGATGGATAGCAATTTAAATTCAGTCGTCGTTAAATCAATTTTTTTACTATCGACTTTAACTTCATATTTAGAAAGGTCAATTGATAAACCGTTAATCTTAATAATTTTTGACTCTTCCTTTTTAACTTCGGTCCGCCGCAATATAGTTTTAATTCGAGCAACCAACTCTCGGGGACTAAATGGCTTTACGATATAGTCGTCTGCCCCTAATTCTAGTCCAACAACTTTATCGGTTTCAGTACCTTTAGCGGTTAGCATTATTACCGGAATTGAAGCTGTTAGTTCATCACGTTTAACAATTTTACATACTTCTAAACCGTCTATTCCAGGCAGCATTAAATCTAAAATAATAAGGTCAGGTCGACCGGCCTTTAAGTATGACAATATACTTTCGCCGTCATTAAATTCTTCAACTTGAAAATTCTCTTTTTGTAGGTGGTGAGCGACAAGGTCAACAATATCTTCTTCATCGTCAACTATTGCGATTATTTTTTGCATAAGGACTGAATATTATAATCTTCTAGTACTAAAAGTCAAACCAATTGGAAACTTTAATTATATCGGGGGTTATCATATTTTTTGATTTGATGTCTCAAGACACCGTATTTAACAATAGTAAATCAGTGGCTTAATAAAGATTAAATCAAATTCAGATCAACACTGCGATACTGGATTGCTTCAGAAATATAAGAAGGTTTAATATTTGTACTACCTTTTAAGTCAGCAATGGTTCTGGCAACCGTTAAGATTCGGTCATAAGCCCGTGCCAATAAAATAAATCGACTAATTGCGGTTTTCTTTGCGGATTAACTTATCGCATCAATTTTGTAAAACTTTCTTATCTCTCTTGCTTCTATATGAGTATAATATTAAACTCAATTATTAATCATTGTTATTGAAATTCAAGAGGTTGATTTATTTACTAATAGTTAATAAGCTGATTCGGGAATGAATTATGGGTGTATTTTTGAGTCGAAACAAGGCCAAAAATCGGGTTTATAAGCTGAAAACACCATACATTTTTACTCCAAGACCATCAAGAATCCTAGATAAATCCTACATAGACCTGTCCTATTTTGGTCCAAAACCTACCGAAGCTGAATTCAGTGTTTATTTCTGTCCAATTAAGTATTTTTTAAGTATTTTAATTCGTTTCGGGTCATTATATGCCTGATAAATCTCACCTGTTTCGTTATGATTAATTATCTCAAGTGCGGTATCAAATAAATTATCATTTAATCGCTTTTTCCAATAATCCGTAATTTCAGTAACCGGGGTATCTCCTACCCGCCATAAAAAGAAATGATGATGCATATTAATACCGGTCTCTAAATCATGAAGAAAAAATGTCACCGTACTGACATTTACAAGGTATGTAAATGTCTCTTTTTGTCTCATTTGTTGAGGGGTCATAGTTATTTTCCTTTTTTCGTTGTTTTAAATATATAATTGTAGTTGGCTGCTGCTTTTTTATTATTATTATTGCCATTGTCACAGCCAAAAAAAAGAAAATGGCAATTGGTGGGCAATTTTAGTAATTAAAAACAATTAATGAAAGGAGACGGACACCCTACTGTCCGTCTCCAGTTGTTATTATTAATCAATCCACCCTTCCATGCGGTTGGAATGAGTGTTTGACATTATTCGGTTGCACAAGATGCCACTCTGCACCCAACCTTAACATTCCGTGTTCTGGATGCCTCACTGTGCCTCTTACAAACACATCGCCATTCAAACGGATTAAGTCGCGTGGGTAATGTCCGTTTTGATTCGGCTGTTTAAAGATATCACCCAGTTCAATCATTGGTTTGCCGGTTTCAGAGATTGGAAACCTTCCCAATGCATGGTTAATCACCCGGAAATTATTCTTTTCGATATAGTCCGTGACCTTAAATAAAGTCTTTCCAATGTAATCTTTGATATTGACTGGGATGAAGAGAAATTCACCCTGGCGCTTTACTTCATTGTTTTGATATCTAATCCACTCTTCATTATTGAGTCCACTGGCGGATTGCTTGGCTTGTACAATTGAGGTTACTGGTTGGTTTAATTCAAGCAAATAGTAATGTTGATGGTATCGTCTTGCTTCAAGTGTGCTTAGGAAATAACGTCCGTGATACTTAAATAACGTTTCACCAAGGTGGTGAATGTGTATAGTCTCGCCTTTTGAATCTTTCGTTTCTTCATACCAATCCGCCGATCCTTGAATTAATTCGAGCTTGTTGAAATCTTTAATGTCAGCTTGTTGCAATGCACTAAATGGGATAATTGGTGAACCGAGCGGCGCAACGTGAAATGAGTAATTAATATCTCCGTTAGTTGTAGGTGAAGATACGTCACCGTTGATTACAAACCCGTTTTTAACCCGATGGGCGATATCTAATCCATAAGAATAGAGCGTATCGCCGTCAAAACAGATCCGTCGTCCACTTCCTTTTACTTGATGTCCGCCTGAATATGGACGTCCAAAGTTACACCGGTCACGTTCTTTAGCATAAAAGTAGTTTCTAATGATATCAACCGGCTTATAGCTTTTGATTGGGTCTAACACATAAGTTGGTTTATCCTCAAATCCAAACAATACCGGGTCTTCCTGTTTTTTGTCCATCGATTGGACAACCCCACTTGTGAATACATTGCGTTGTAAGATTAAGCTGGTAAGCTTTACTTTCCAGGAATAGTCACCGGACTGTTGCGGTAGTGAAATGTCGGGCAGGTTTAAAAATTCCTCCACCGACAGGTTACGCATTAGATGATAGGACAGGTAATGTTGTTTCTTATTGATCGCATCAATGATTTTATCGATCAGATTGAGTGGTTTCAGCACAATTTGATCGATTTGATCAGCTGGTAGTTGCGTAAAGGTGACCGGTAATGTAGGCAATGTATTTGTTTTTTCTCTAACTGCTGTTTCCATATCTTCCTCCTGTCTTTTAATAGTGAAAGTCAACTACTACTATCCAATATTTCCTAATAAACCTATCAGGAGTAATTGGATGGTGATTATTTATCATATCAGTGGCGATTATACTGCCCCCGTTCCAGATTAACTCGACATCGAGCCGGTCCACGAGATTACCTTTGATTATTGCATCGTAAAGCTTCTGATTCACGATTTGGGCATCATCTGGATAACCATCTGTCTTGTACGAATCACGGAATGCCCAGGGTATTCCCTGGTAATCCGGGAAATATTGTTTCAGTAAGTCACCGTATTGTGCTTGGCGCAGCTCTTCCGTGATATCCTTGCTAATCCAGAACCCATACTTTGCTTCAAATTCTTTGGTTAAAGCCTGTAATTTATCCTGATCCATTTGTGAGGCAACTAAATCACCAGACCACCGGCCACCAATGACAAACCAGTCCGCAATATAGTTTTGAAAGAAACCGCCGTTGCCGGTAAAACCGTTATCAGTTAACCAGTTGAATACATGATTTCTAGCGGCCTGACTGTCAGCCAGTCCGTGTTTAGGAGATAAGACATATAATAATGCATGCATATATTGCTCCTTCTTGAATTATTAATGAGGAAAAGCTATAAAGCTACTTAGTAGGGGTATTGGGTGTAGGTTTTATCAGGTCTTTGGCTTTTTTAAGGCCTAACTGCTTTTGCAGATATCCGGCAATTTGCTCACCGGTCTTTTTTACCTCTTCATCCGGTACTTCTAAGCTTGCTTTACCTTTATTTGAATTTATCTCGATTTTCATACTTTCTCCTTTGTTTAATGATTTAAAAGGTTAGTTTATTATTGATTAATACAAATTAGCCTAATCGGTATAAAACAATTCCCGTATTTTCAATATCAGTACTTCTGAATGATTCTCGAATATATGGTCATTATAATCGTGTGGGGTGTCTCCAACTAGTTGGCAGCAGATATTGCAGCGCACCTGTTTAATTTGCAGTGTTTTAAGTAACCGATCCATTTCCTTTGCAATATCAACCGCATCCGCTTGCCAGCTTGGCATATGCGCTACCACGGATTGACCGTATTCATTCCGTTCGAAGAACTTGAGTAATGATGCAATGGTGGGATATGTCGCAATCCAACCACGTTTATCAAAATGGGCAATACTGCCGCAAGAGAGATGAAAAAACTCGTATAAATAACCACTTAACGATTCCATGCCGTGCTTGAGTATTTTATTGAAGTCGCGGATTAACTTTTCTTTGTTCCAGACCGTATTGCCATCATAGGAGATACTGCATTTAATATGCGGTACAAATTCATTCATTAATACAAGCCGGTCTGAATATTCATCACCAGATAGCTTTTGGTGGATATTAGCTTTATTGAAACAATTCATAGCACTTTTTATCTCTTGCTTTGATCCATATAAGGTAATTTTGGTATTGGGAATCTCCATTCTTTCTGACATAAGTGCTCCTTACATGTTTAATGCTCTGAGGGGAGTAGTAATACCCGCTCACGCCCACTGCCTTCAACCCATAAGAAGAATGTGCCACAAGGGAAGTCGGTATAAACGATTTGCTGGGTGACTATCACCGGCTGATCTGAATCTTCCCTCATCTCTAACACGGCGGTCCGGTCATCCTTGACCGTCAATATCCAGGCCTGAAAATCGCACCGGGCTACTTTTGGTTTGATTTGCCAGGACGCAATTGCATCGATCAACCAAAAGGAACCGGCTGTTTCTGCCAGCGCCTTGATACCATCGGTATAGGCTAGTAAATTGGTCCAATGGCGATACCAGTTGATCGTACCGGTAAAACCAGCTAGTTTTTGATTCAATTCATTTATTGTTATTTTTGACATAATTATTCCTTAATCCTTTCTCCTGTTTTTTCTTTTTTTGGTTTTATTGTTGCCGGAATCCCCAAGGATCTTCCTGGTGTAAAGGGTAAAAAAATAGTAGCAGCCGACCTTGACCGTATCAAAAAGGATTATGACAAGGCTGTCCAGAAATCCATAAAGATAGTTTGAGTTAAAGCGTATCG